>FSSH01002235.1_pt1 | contig 25962 bp, 25 predicted proteins | sample 1166101 | NCBI WGS metagenome assembly FSSH01 (sample SAMEA32972668, study PRJEB13176) | freshwater metagenome | biome: Drinking water system; feature: Biomass in drinking water that filtered by 0.45 um membrane; material: drinking water | place: USA | collected 2012-12-20 | depth 0 m
TACCGTTGCGGGGAGCTTACGGCCATCCACCACCACCGGGAGAAAGAAAGTCATTCTGCGGATCGGTGATAAAGAGGGCGGTGTGCCTGAGATCGAGGTGTTGCTTCCGTACCGGCATAAAGGGCTGCTGATAGACATATCCCTCTGGTGTAATTCCAGACGGTGTAACGAGTAGACTCGCAGAATCTTTTGTGGCCCCTACAGCTGTGTTATCACCTGCAATAACCGAATGTGCGGCCAGTGCCGATGCAGCAACACCGGTCCATGTCAGAAACGTACGACGGGAAACATCAGTTTTATACATGTTGTCATCCTTTTCTATTCAATACGTCCACAAATACCGATTCGCTCAGGCAATCCGACAATTATTTGCCTCCTCTCCAGTGGAATACCCACTTGCCTATTCTATTCCTCCTTCCGTGCGACGAGTGCCTACCTCAATAATCTTGTGCGTGGCCTTCGTGCGTGCTCTTCGGTTTGCAGTTATTTAAAGTCCGTTGCTTGATATCTGTCTGTGGAAGTAATTCTCTTTACTATCTGGAAATAAACAGTGTTGACTTGCCTCCGCCCCTGTCTCGCTTACCACGTTATGAATTCGATGATCGGCTTACAGTAACAGACGATCTTGATCAGCTTCTGCAAGATCTTCACGCGATCACGAGCCGAATGCTTCGTCGCCACATCTAGCGTCTTTCGTTCTTTTGGATCTGGCGGGACCCGCTCCATCGCTAACCGTACACAGCGCCCCAGCTACATTGACATGCGGCAAACCTTCCTCATACATTAACGGCATGCCATTTCAGAGCCTCTCGAAAGCCATGGTCCTGTCAGTGTGGGGACTGCTGATTGTTTTGTCTCTGCTTGGCGGGGTGGCATTTGTCGAGCAAGTAGGCCTACTCGTTGAAAGTAGTATCAACGATGAGGGTGCCCTGACCGAACTTGGCTGTGCGGTGAAACCTGGAACCGAAGCCGCCCAGATCGGCCACTCAATGGCAGTCTGCCCCCTGACGACTCTCGATGATGCTTCGCCCAGTCGTGGTTCCGCAACAGCTCCCGAGCCAGCCTTCTGTCAACGGATAGTACCCGCGCAGAGAAATCTTTTCATCCTCCATTCCAACTACCGAATTTGATTCTTCCGCTGCCTGCTGCCTGGCCTCTCGTTGGGCCATGCGCGCGTCGGCACAGTCTCGTTCTCTCTTCCCTTTCGACTCATTCATAACCTCTAGCTGGAGCAGTTAGACGCTCTGGTTTGATTCCTATTTCCAGAGGAGAATCATGCATCGATTGACCTACGATTGCAGGTGCGTGTTGGTGCCGGCGCTGGCACTGACGTTTTTGGCCTCTTCAGGCTGCGGTGTGCTGTGGTCACGAACAGTTCCTATGCCACCCGAACCGTTAAAGGTACTGGTGGCACAAGTCACATTGAAAGCCCCAGTGACCTCGCCTACGGATCTTCATTCGTTCAATGATGCGCCCCCTCCAGAGATCCAACCGATGCTTCTGGCACAACTCATTGATGAGGTCCAGGTGCATGCGCAACGAGCATTCATCGAGGAGCTCTCGCGGCAACAGGCCTTTCAACCGGTCCCATTTCAGGAGGCACGTCTCATGCTGAGTGATATGCCGTTCACCGGAGAAGAACTTAGCGAAGCTGCACTGGCTATCTTGGGAGATCGGGTTGGAGCAGATATCGTGGTGCCAGGTCGTATTTTGGACTATGGAGCAATTCAATGGCAGTACTGGGTGTCGGGATTAGCGCTCTCGATGCTGACCGAAACGTTGGTTGTGGGAGCAGCAACAGGATTTAATCCTGCGATCATGGCGGCCACGGCAGCCAGTGAATTGGTCACAGACCTGCCGTTCTGGTGGGGAGGGGCCTATGTGGGGGGGTGGGCATTTCGCCCGGTGCGGATCAAGGCAGAGGCCATTCAGATCACCGGATGCCAGAAGCGAATTTGGACGGAGCAGGAACTCGTCTTTCTCGTCCCTGGCAAAACGCTCGCAAAGTATCCGCCCGAGGAGCGGCAACGAAAGGAAGTCCAATTGGAGGTCAATCTGCAGCATGCCCTCACCAACCTCGCGGACGCAGCAGGCCGGGAACTGAGACTCCAACCGTGCACATAAGGCCAACGTCTTTTGAACAACGTCTTTGCCTAGGGTGAACACGACAACAACGGCTTGCAGGAGGGCGGTCAGGAGTAATCCAACCATCGACCATTTAACCGCCCAAATCCCTTTCTCTGTCGTCAGAAGGGTTGAATCGATGGCACCGTGGGAATGATCGTGGTTATGGATACCCGTATCCGCTTCTGTGTGCCCGTGGTGATGACCACTGACATGCATCTCATGTCAGTCGGGTGTGTGCCAACTCACTCTCGCTACTCGTTTCATGAATATGATCATGTGGTCTGTGGAGCTCTACAAGTATATTTAACGCGGAGCCAACGCGATAGCGCTCTAACCCAAAACCCAAAAACTGGGCCACGCAAAACGTGAAGCACGGACGCGTATCTCGCGTGGCCGGTGGTCTACTGTTCCGGTTTTAGGTCTCGTGACCGCCCGCACCAAACGCCAACGCTGATTCAATAATGCCATGCAATACCTGCGGACACGGTCCGTGGCCCTCCCGGTGTAAATTGGATCCCATTCACTGGTGCTGCATCCGTGGCGAGCTTGGTTTCATAGGCTAATTGCGTCTGCCGCCACGAGGCATCCAGCAAGTTTTGAATGCTGAAAAATCCCTCCATGCGCTGCCACCAGCCCTTCGACTGCGGGCGATAGCGCGCCACAAAGTTGACGATGGTCCAGGCCTGGGCGTTGAGGCTGCGATCTTGCGTCAGCGGCCTGGCCCCCAAATACACCATCTGCAGCGACGCGGCCAGCCCCATCGGAAGACGAGCGGTCAACTCACCGCGTCCGGTCATGGTCGGGGCCTGGGGAATGGCCTGCCCCGTTTCACGAAACTCCGCCGAGTTCAACGTCGCACTTCCGGAAAGAGACAACCAGTCTAGCAGCTGGAAACGACTGCCGAGGTCCGTGCCATACCGGCGTGTGGCGCCGAGAATCTGTGTCGTCCCGAGGTTCCCCTGATACACCAGTTCGGAGGTCAGATCCAATAGCCAGAAAGAGGCGGAGACCTCAAGCCGGTCCCACTGCCTGGTACGGAGCCCCACTTCGTACCCTGTCGCTTTCGGAAGTGCTTGGACGCTTGAAGAACTCACCACGGCGCGCGCATCGTTACTGTGGAAGCCGGTGCCGGCATTGAGAAAGATCTCCGTGCCGGCCCAGGGACCGAGAATCACGTTTCCCTTTGTCGTCATGATCATGGCATCGACGCTCCCGCTCGGATTTTGCGGACAGCCGGTCTGGCAGAGGTTCCGTACGTTGAACTGAAAATAATCCGCCCTCGTGCCGCCCGTCAGCCTGGCCCATGGCGCCGGCTGAAACTCCAACCTCAGATAGGGTGAATAGGAGGCCTCGTGGATCCGGCTATCCGACGTGGTCTCCACCAGGACCCCTTGACGCTGGGTGCTCAGGCGAACATGGGCATCGTCCACGCGGGTCTGAACACCTACGGTCGCTGAGCTCTCGACATCCAGCAGCTTCCCGCTCTGGCGATAGCCCACCTCTCCACCATACACAGACCGCCGATCAGCCTGCTCAATCCCATCGCCATTCACCGGGTCGTTGAGAAAAAAAGTGAAGTCGGACACCAGCTTCAAAGCATAGTACTGAAGGTAGGTTTCGGCGAACAGGGTCCCGCCGGACGGAGTATCGTAGTGGTAGCGTATATGGCCCGTGGACCGTTGGGTTCGACCTCCCTGGTAGGGATCGATCGAGCCGAACCGAGATATGAGCCCGGACTCCACCGCACGCAGAGGGATTTCCCCCGGGCTGTTCCAGCGGCCCTGGTAGTAGGTGCCGGTGACCGTGAGTTCGGAGCGAGTGGTCGGATTCATCGTTGCTTTGGCCAATCCGTTGACCCGGAGGGCTCGATTGGGATTGACATACGGGCCATCGGTATAGAACCCTTCGAGCGCGACCAGCGAGCGGACCGTGTCTTTCGTGGGCGAAAACATCAGCAGCTGCCGCTGCGTATTGAATTGTCCGCTGGCAACCTGGACCACCCCTTCCTCGACAACATCCCGAGTCACAAAGTTGACCGCTCCAGCCGTGGCAAAATCTCCGAACTGGACCTGGTAGGGTCCTTTATAGGCATCGACGCGCTTCATCGTTTCAGGGATCAGAAAGTTCAGATCGAGATAGCCCTGACCGTGGGCATGGCTTCGGAGATTGAGCGGCATCCCGTCCAGAAACCCGGCGAGGTCGGTCCCGTGATCGGCGTCGAAACCGCGGAGCAAATAGTTATCCGGTTTGCCAGGCCCGCCGCCCGGATTGGTGGTGATGAGGCCCGGCACCATCCGAAGCACGTTCGCAGGACGATCGGACGACTGAAGTTCGATATCTTGTTCCGTGACGGTATACTGGGACACGGCTTCGAAGTGCGAGTCATGCGTCGCTCTCACTTCGACTTCCGGCAAGATGATGGCGTCATCTGGCTCTTCCGTGTGCCCCGATGAACTCCAGAACATCGCAGAGACAAACACTATGATCCCAAGGATCTGACGAAACACAATTCACGCCCCTTTGCTCTCGAAAGGTGTGCATAGAGTCTCCCAGTACCCAGGTCTCCTGACTCTCGGCTCGTCCTACTCTCTGCGCCTTCCCATCCTTGCGGACAGTGGTCGATTGCAGATTTCGTCCCCGATCACAGTTGCGGACCAGTGGCGGCTTCTACCGCGCTTCCCTTAAAGTACATGGGCTAGAACTTACTGGATGTCGAAAACGTGTGGCCTGGTTCCTCCTTTTACACGGCAAGTCCGGCAAGCTGTTCTATGTGCTTTGCCACCTCATCAAGTGTCCATTGAGGGACAAGGATGCCTCCCACGACTGCGGCTTTCTTGCTCCCATCGAACCACTCCCATTGGATATCCTCTTTGGAACGAATTCGATAGGTGTGTGACTTCTGCTCAGCACACACCTCAAAGACGCTGAGGGACGACCCACTGCCGTCATCCACCACGATCACAACGTCCGCTTTCTGGGCTAACTTCACGGCCATGTTCTGTCGCAGATAGGAGTCGCTACAGACGGTCTCGATGATTTTTATTGGAATGTTCTTTTCCTCGAGTTTCCGCTTCACACGGTCGTACTCAAGCGTATTCCCGGTCACTTGACCCACAAACGCCCACTTGCGCTCCTTCTCGTTCGGCAGGGTCTCAATGTCTTCCGGTCTCTCCGCCACTACACATTGACGCCCATGTGTCTCCGCAAGTCTGTTGGCCTCCAGACAATGATGATTGCCTCGCTTGCCGAAAATAATGATGTCAAATTCATCCGTCACCAGTGTTTTTATCGTTTCGTTCAGCCTCGAGATGAACGGACACTGCCGATCATCCACGACCGCACCGTCTCGCTCCAACCGTTCCCGCACCCCTGGTCCAACACCATGAAAGCCCACGACCACCACATCGCCGGTTTGGAGACGCGAGAGATCGTGAGGGTCTAGGACCGATATTTTTGTGAGATTGGGATAGCGGCTGATGAGGGACGCGTCTTTGGTTTCAATTCTCCTCAACGTATCCCATTCGGCATTTTTGTGGGGCGTGGTGCATTGATGAACGGCAAAGGTCGATTCCCGGTCGGCGGCGATCTTGTTCATGGCCTGATAGGCCTGCTCGATCCCCACGCAAAAACCGAGTGTCGCTGTTGTGATTTCCACTGGTTCCCTCCTTTCGCTGTTGTGATGGTCACGAATTCACTGCCAGCAAGAAACGGCTTCATTGCTCATCCCGTAGGATCATTTAAAAAATCGCGCAAACACCAGGTGCGCAATGCCGCCGGCGAGCGGGGGCACGAAGACACACGACAGAAATCGAAACAGGGCGAACCGGGGGCTAATCAGAGCCGATTCAAGCATGATAATACGAGCCCCCCACATCGACCAGGCCGTCACATACGCCACCAACGTCCCTAATCCTGCCCCGGCCTGGAGAAATCCAGCCGCCATCGGAAAAACGATCATCGGGCCTCCTGGAGCCAGCACACCTGCCAGAGATCCGATCCAGACCCCTCGCCATCCTGACTCTTGGCCGATCCATTGCGTTATCTGATCCTTGGGGATGAGCGCTTGCGCAAGTTGAGAAATGCCCAGCGAGAGAATCATGAGCGGGAGCACCGTCAGGAGTAACTCCAAGCCGGCCTTCCACCCACCCACCAGCACGGCGGGGCTTCGTTGCCATGCGATCCAGGATAAGACCGCGGCGATGAGTGCAAACGTACAGGTGATGATTGTCATGTCCTCTCTCCTAAAAACGCGAGGTTAATGCAATGGAGAAGGCTCGTCCCGGCTCCACCAATGGATTCTCGTTGCCGCCCGGAAACCGGATGTCTTCCACGGTCGTGGGTTGGCGGAACGCTTGGTTTAGGATGTTTTCCAGTGCCAGTCGGAGACGCATGTCAGGAAGCCCGGAGGATACGTTCCACAGATCTATCCCCGCGTACAGATTCAGCACCACATATCCGGCCGTTTCCCGTTCTAGGGCGCTATCGATCTGATCCTTCCGTAGCGACCATTTAGTGACGCCTTCCACATAAGCGCCTTTCTCCGGCAAGGTATACCGCGCCCCTAGCAGGCCGTTGAACGGAGGCACATAGGACAGCGGTCTGCCCGTGCCGGTATCGGTGCCGTGCAGATAGGCGGCATTCGTCAAGACCTCCCATCCCGCGGTGATGGTCCAGGTGGCATCGAACTCTACCCCCTGCATCCTGGCTCCCCCGGCATTCTGATTTTGGAAGGACGGGAGTCCCTGGAACGTGATCGGCTGGCGGATGACGAAGTTGGTATAGTCACTCCGAAACGCCGTCACATTCGCGTGCACGATCGGCAGACGCAGCCGCGTCCCGACTTCATAGGTCACGCCTTCCTCAGATTTCAAATCTGGATTTGGCACGTTAAACCCCGCTCCTTGACGGCTCGATCCAAAGCTTTCAATCGTTGACGGAGCCCGAAAGGCTTTACCCACATTGGCCGTAAAGTGCAGGATGTCCCAAGGCCGATAGATCAGGCCGATCGCGCCGGTCAGGGGCAGTTCACTGCTCTCCTTCCCCCGTTCGTATGCGGCCTGTAACTGCGGGGCTATCACCGGGCTCGTTTTTGAGGTCGTACGGATGTAGTCCAGTCGCCCCCCGGTGGAGACCGTCAGCTTCGGAGAAGGGTCCCAATCGTGATGCACGAACAGACCGACGTCGGTTTGTGTCGCATCGGGGGCGGTCTGAGCGAGCGGGCTAGTCGTGACACTCGTCACGTTCCCGGAGACGTTAAAGTTGGTCGTCACACTATCCGCCAGCGCGCCCTTCCGTGATTCACGGAACCAATCTGTTCCGACAGTCAGGGCGCCCTGTGACCAGGGCTTGACGCCGAAGATTTTGCCCCCGATGACAGTCGGTCCCACGACGAGGTTATTGGATTGGATCACACGATTCGCCTGCGTACGATTGTCCGTCGCCAGACGGGAGTTCAATTGTCTTCCATAGACGCTCGCCTCCACCCTCTCCAGGCCTAGCGCCTCCAGGCGGCCTTGATACGCGAGCTTCCCGAACGATTCACGTAAAGGATCTTCGCGTTGACGGACCAGCGGTACGCCTGGCGCCCCGCCGATCCCGCCTGCGCGACCGCTTTCGACGTCTGCAAATTTGCCGGTGATCTCGATGCGATGGCCGGCAACGGGTGAATAGCCTAGCCGAAGATCGGCCTGAAATTGTTCGAAGGCGCTGTTCTGAATCTGGCCGAGTGGGCTCTGATAGTCATCAGCCTGACGCCAGCTCACGCCAACGAGCCCGTCGATCCCGTGCCCCAGCACGTCGACCTCGGCACGAGTCCCGCGCAGATGATTCACACTGGTATAGTCGAGGGCCCGGAGGCGCGGCACCAGACGAAACGGGCCGCTACGCTCACCCTTCGCCTGACGGGTGATGATATTGACCACTCCGACCATCGCATCAGGACCGTACATCGTCGAGCTCGGCCCGCGGATCACTTCGATACGCTCGATCTGGTTCGGATCGAATAAGTTGTACTCGAGAGTATTGCGGCCGCGAAACCGATCCCCGTCTACGAGCATCAGGAGTCTTGGGACATTCGAATTAAAGCCGCGCATGACGATTTGCCCGCCGAGCCCACCGGCCCGCGAGAGCGAGACCCCCGGCACCTCTTCCAGCAGTTCTTGAACGCTCCTGGCGTTGCGAGATTCGATGTGCTCTTGGGTCAGCACGCTCACCGCTTTGCTGATCTGATCCAGTTCGCGATTCGTCCGCGTGGCCGTCACCGCCCCAATGACATGGACATCCGGAAGCTCGATGGCCTCGGCTTGTTGGGTCTCCTGAGACTCCTGCGCGAGGGCATAGCCAGACCCGAGGCCCACTGGCTGCCCGATCACGGTCACAGGCTGAACTTCCACCCTTTCTTCACCCTCTCCGGCAAAAAGATTGAGTGGCATGAGACACAACACAATTCCTGAGGCCGTAACAAGACTGCGAAGCATCTGCTCCTCCTTCGATCACGAAAGGGATGAATGGAGTCTCCCAGTACCCAGGTCTCCTGACTCTCGGCTCGTCCTACTCTCTGCGCCTTCCCATCCTTGCGGACAGTGGTCGATTGCAGATTTCGTCCCCGATCACAGTTGCGGACCAGTGGCGGCTTCTACCGCGCTTCCCTTGGGGTACATGGGCTATCGATGCATTGGATTGGAAAATTTACTGCTGTAGTAGGCCTCCCTTCTGTTACGCCACCCGGCACTTGGCTTTGATCAGAGCTGTCATAAACGCCAACAGCACCGCCCCGAGCACCATGATCGTGAGACCCATGTCGCTGATCGGCAACGCAAACGAGGTGGGCTGGAGCAATTTGATGATCCCAACGACGTAGGCCAATCCCACGACGGTCAGCGTCATCATGCGATTACCCTGGATGGCCATCGTGGTCGCAGCCAGATACATCCGGCGCACGACGAGTCCGTTGATCGAGTCGGTGATCACCATCCCCAAGCTGAATGCCACCCCGATCAGCAACGCGCCCAACAGGCCGTAGCCCATCGTTCCGGCCAAGGCCCAGGCCGACATCTGACTAGCTGTCTCGAACCCCAGCCCGAATAAGGCGCCGACCGGCACAGCGCTCATCGGATGCGTGATATTGAGCATCTGCCTGGGCAAGAGATGGCCGATGACGCCGCTGCTCGGAGCTGCGGCGCCAGCCGGCAGCGTGACCAGCCGCGCGAGATTCAACGTCCCGATGGCGAACAAGAGGAGGGCCGACAACACCCCGCTGACCTGCAGCACAGAGTTGCTGAACGATTGCAGATACACTGCCGCCAGCGCGATCAATGCCGCAATCAACAGGACTGAGAGCGCGTGACCGAACGCGAACCACGTGCCCACCCACCGGCTCATTCTTGGATGCCGATCCACCGACGCCCTCGTCATGCCGTCGATGGCGGTGAGATGGTCCGGGTCGGCTCCATGGCTTAGCCCCAATGCGCAGGCGAGACCGAGTAAGGGCCAGAGACTGCCGTCAGCTGGATTCATAGACACCCTTGTGGATTGTGGCTCTCACACCGAAAATCATGACGCATCCTTCACCTGGGAGAAACCGAGCAGAGGCCGGTGAGACGCCAGAGCAGCTCGCAGTCGATGTGTGCGCGAACCACGGCTTCCAACCGGTCGTACTCCGCCTGCTTCGAAGGGATGCGCTGAATCGAGGCTGGTTCCGAAAGCCCCTTGCGCCGACGCAGGAAGGAAAGAGTCCGCGCCCTGATCACCTCATTCTCGAACAGGCCATGCAACATGGTGCCCACCACCATCCCGTTGCCGCTGATGGCTCCGTCGCTGCGCACCTCCGTGCGCCCATTCCGCGACTGAATCTCGAAGAGGCTCGCCTGCCGGTTCTTTGGCTCCACCATCCCCATGTGGATTTCGTACCCCCTGACCTCCTCGTCGAGAGCTGCGCCATCCGTGAGGAACGAGGGGCGCAACACGCGGGCCAGAACCTGTGCCGTCATTTTCTCCCGCTCGAAGCGGGTCCGCAGGGCCAGCAGTCCCAACCCGCGCACCTGAACTTCCGCAGATTCCACCCCGTGAGGATCGTCGATCACCTCACCGAGCATTTGGCACCCACCGCACACGCCTAACACCGGCTGGCCCTCGCGGGCTCGCGCCTCGATCGCGCCGGCGATGCCGCTTGCTCGGAGCCAGGTAAGATCGGCCACGGTGTTCTTCGAACCAGGCAGGATCACGAGATCGGCGCCCTCTACCTCGTCCGGCTGCTCAACGAATCGCACGACGACACCGGCCTCATGCTCCAGCGCCTCAACATCGTCGTAGTTGGAGATGCGCGGCACTCGCACCACCACGATGTCGAGTTCCTGTCGGGACGGTCTGCGACGAGACATCCGCGCTTCGAGCGACACGGAATCCTCGTCCGCAATACGGAGGTCCGGGATGTAGGGCACGACGCCCAGCACGGGCTTGCCGGTGCGGTCGGTAAGAAAACTGAGCCCCGGCGTGAGCAACGCAAGATCGCCGCGAAATTTATTCACGACGAACGCCGCAACCCTGGCCCGCTCGTCGGGCTCAAGCAGTTCCATCGTCCCGACAAAGGAGGCGAAGACGCCGCCCCGGTCGATGTCCCCCACGAGGAGCACGGGCGCGTCCGCCAGCTTGGCCACATGCATGTTGACGATGTCGCGGTCCTTCAAATTGATCTCGGCCGGACTCCCTGCCCCCTCGATCACGACGAGGTCATAGTCCGTTCGGAGTCGAGTCAGTGATGCCGCAATTACCGTCGAGAGGCGCGGCTTATATTCGTGATACTCGGTCGCCGTCATGCTGCCGATCGGCTTGCCGAGCACCACGACTTGGCTTCGTCGATCTCCCTCCGGCTTGAGCAGGATCGGGTTCATGTCCACACAGGAGAGAATGCCGGACGCCTCGGCCTGCACCGCTTGCGCCCGCCCGATCTCGAGGCCGTCGACTGTGACGGCCGAGTTGAGCGCCATGTTCTGCGACTTGAAGGGAGCGACACGCAGTCCTTCGCGGCGGAAGAACCGGCAGAGGGCCGTGACCAGAAGACTCTTCCCGGCAGACGAGGCCGTGCCTTGGACCATGATGGTGGGAGCGAGAACGCTCACTGGCCCCTCCTGGCATGTTCCGCGCAGGCCTGCACAAAACCCTGAGCCAGGAGAGGATTCGAGGCCCAATGGGCATGCACATAGGACGCCAGCGTATTGCCCTGACGATACCCCTCCTGGAACAGCTCGCCTCCACGTCGGCGGCGCACACTGTAGGTGCACTCGACATCTGATGGAAGGCGAAAGTCCGAATAGCGAAATTGATGTCCGCGAAATCGCAGACCGGACGGACCAAACATCGTGGCATCCTGCGTTTCCACCTCGACGTATCCGAGCGCCTGCAAGCGATCACGCATCTCCGCTTCACCGGGGATGAGCCCCACCATGGCATGTAGAACGCCATCGACCGTCCGGATACCGCTGGATAAATACATGAGGCCGCCACATTCGCCGTAGATAGGCCCTTGGGCCTCGGCAAACGCCGCCACATCGTGGCGCATGGAGATGTTCCGGGACAGCACTTCGGCATGGACCTCTGGATAGCCGCCACCGAAGTAGAGTCCGTCCACGTCAGGCAGGTGCGCATCGCGAAGGGGAGAGAACCGCACGAGTTCCGCGCCGAGGCTCTCAAGACGCCGGAGGTTGTCGTCATAATAGAAGTGGAAGGCCTCATCGAAGGCGAGACCGATTCGGCACCGTGCCCCCTGCCCGACGATCCGTTCCAGCGCCGGAATGTCCGGAAGAGCCGGCGCGGCGCGCGCCAGCGCCACGATCGCCTCGACATCGCACCACTCGCTCACCCGATCGCCCCACGCCACAAAGAGATCCTCCGGCACCGTCGCTCGGTCGGCGCGGTGCAGGCCCAGATGCCGGTCTGCAAAGGCCAAGGCCGCTTCCTTGGGAAGCCCACCCATGACGGGAGGCGAGCCCCCCGTGGCCTTGCGGAGTAGATCCAGATGCCCGCGACTGCCAATTCGGTTACAGATGAGGCCAGCGATCTGAAGCTCTGCGTCGAAGGTCGAAAACCCGCGGGCCAGCGCCGCGAGGCTGCGGGCCATGCCTCCTGCGTCGCAGACGAGCAGCACCGGCGCCTGCAGCCACTTGGCAATCTCGGCGGTCGAGCCTTCGTCACTCGTCGGTGACGCGCCGTCGAACAGACCCATCACCCCTTCGAGCAACGCGATATCCGCCCCTTGCGACGCGCGCGTGAACGTCGAGAGGACCGCCTCACGCCCCATCATCCATCCGTCGAGATTGTGACAAGGCGCATCGGCCGCGCGAACGTGATAGGTCGGGTCGAGATAATCGGGACCGCACTTGAAGACGGCCACTCGCAGCCCCCGCGCACGTAATGCTCGGACGAGACCGACCATGACGGTCGTCTTGCCGACGTTGCTGGAGGTGCCGGCGATGACGAGCCGTGGAATCGTCACGAGCCGATCTCCGGCTGAGCCTTAACCGCACATGCGAACGGATCGGTCATTGGGCTCTGCCTTCCGCGGAGTGTATCGGTGCGGGCGTGGCTTGCTCTCCGTCGATCCGGCTCGTCTCAAGCGCGCGGAGGAGATCGGGCCTGGGTCGCTCGTCCCACCGGTCATGAAACACCAACTCATGAAGCGGCAGCCGCGGCAACCAGCCGTTACTCTCAAAAATTGGCCGCTCAGGAAAACTCTCCACGAACCCGACGCAGAGATAGGCCACCGGAACGATCCGTTCAGGAATTCCGAGGATCGTGCGAAGGACCGCCGGCTCCATAATACTCACCCACCCGACGCCAACCCCTTCTGCCCGCGCCGCTAACCAGAGGTTTTGGATCGCGCAGCAAGTGCTATACACCGCCGTTTCTGGAATGGTGTTCCGCCCGATCACCGTCGGCCCGAAACGCTCCCGGTCGCAGGTGATACAGAGATTGAGAGGCGCATCAAGGATCCCTTCCAGCTTGAAGGAGAGATACTTCTCGCGGCGTTCCTGATCGAACGTCTCCGCCGCGCGCAGCCGCTCGACCTCAACATGGGCTCGCACCTGCGCACGAACCTCACGATTCTCTACCACAAGAAAGTTCCAAGGCTGCGAGAGCCCAACCGACCCGGCCTGATGCGCCGCTAGGAGAATACGAGCCAGGGTTTCGTCCGGAATCGGATCGGGGAGAAACGATCGCATGTCCCTGCGGCGCGTGATCGTTTCGTATAGGCCTCGGCGCCAGGCTTCAGGAAAAGCATGATCCGTCATAGAGCCCCCATCATCGAAACGGCGAGGGACACCAGCGATGCCACGCTGTCCTCCTCCGCCAACAGCACAGACTGAGCCCCGCATTGGCGCGCCGCTGCTTCGGTCTGCGGGCCTATCGCCGCCATCGGCAAGCCCAACAGGGCCTGACCAAAATCGCCTGAGAGCACGATGCGGGCCGCTGAGGAACTGGGCAACACCACGAGATCGATCGGCGGTAAGGGGAGAGTCGGCATCCGGTGAACATAGCGATAGGCCGCCACCACTTCGACTTCCGCACCGATCTTCGTGAGTTCGTTGCGTAAGTTGGGGCGACCGTCCTCCGCCGTCACGAGGAGAAATGGCCCCTTCTGAAAAAGGACCGACTGTTCACCTAGCGCCTCCTGACAAGCGCCTCGTAGCGAGACCGCGGATGCGATGCCATGGCTGGATAAAGCCTGCGTCGCCGCTGCCCCGACCGCAATGACTGGCAGGTCCAGGGCGGGAACATGGGACAACACCGCATCGACACCGGCAGCGCAGCCGAAGACGATGCCACGGAATTCGTGGAGGCGAGCCAAGGCCGCAGCGATCGTAGACCCTCCATTGAGACAGACAGCTTCGACTTCTGGAATTTCCAACACCTCTGCTCCGAGCGCACGGAGTTCGTCAGCCATCGCAGAGCGGCCAGGGCGCGCGCGGGCGACCAACACACGGCGTCTCGCCAAAGGCCGACGCTCGAACCAAGCAATCCGTTCACGCAATCGGACGACGTCGCCGACAATGACGAGAGCTGGGATGGCAAGATCAACATCGCGTATTTCTTCAGGAAGAGTCGCCAAGGTACCAACAATCACGTTTTGCTCGGGAGTGGTAGCGGAAGCGATATAGGCCGCGGGAGTCTCAGCGGAGCGGCCCGCCTGGATCAGACGCTGGAGATTCGCGGAAAGTTTTCTGGCAGCCATGAAGAGCACCAACGTACCCTTGCCGCTGGCAGCCCTGGACCAATCGGCGAGACTCTGGCTCCCCTCGACATCGTGGCCGCTCAGAAAAGTCACATCGGAGGCATGCAGACGATGGGTCAGAGGAATCCCCGCATAGGCAGCGGCGCCAAGGGCAGATGAGATACCTGGAACGATCGTGCAGGGAATGTTTGCTTCCGCCAGCTCCTCCGCTTCCTCCCCCCCTCGCCCGAAGATGAGCGGGTCTCCCGCCTTCAAGCGAACGACGGTCCTGCCTGCCTTGACGCGAGCCAGTACCTCAGGATGCAATCGATAGGGAGTCTCTCCCGCGCCATGACGACGGCCCACCGGTAACAACTCAGCCTCCGGCCTGACGAGCGACAGGATGGCCTGCGAGACCAGCTCGTCGTAGGCCACCACCTCTGCGGCGCGCAGCAGTTCCAGCGCGCGGACAGTGAGAAGGCCTGGATCGCCTGGGCCTGCCCCGACTAGATAGACCATCCCTCGTCGAGTCTCTGGCTCAGTCGGCACGAATCTCTCCTTGCTGCTTCACCGCAGGCTCGCCCTTCCGGAACCGATGGGTAAACTCCGGATCATACAACTTCGAATTGGCAAACTCGGTGGCCGTGAGCACACGCCCCACCAACACCATCGACGTAGAGTTGAGCTTGGCGGCCTTTACCTTATCGTCGATGTCCGCCAAGGTCCCGGTCACGATCACCTGATCGGGCCAGGAGGCCTTATGGACGACGGCCACGGGACAATCGGCGCCGTACGACGGAGTCAGGGAACGCACGACATCCTTGAGAAGCGTGATGCTCAGAAACAACGCCAAGGTCGCTTGATGCTTCGCCAGGTCTTCCAGCTTTTCTCCATCTGGCATCGAGGTCCGCCCCTCCGCCCTGGTCAGGATCACCGTCTGAGACAGTTCGGGAAGGGTGAGTTCACGGCCCAGTGCCGCCGCTGCTGCGGTGAAGGAGGAGACACCGGGAATAATGTCGTAGGGAATGCCCAGCTCAACCAACCGGCGCATCTGCTCAGCGGTGGAGCCGAAGATCATCGGATCTCCCGTATGGACCCGTGCCACATCCTGGTCCGCATCGCGGGCTGCCACGATCACCTCGACGATCTGTTCGAGCGTCATCCCCGACGAGTCCATCACCTTGGCGTCGGGCCTGGCATGGGCAATGACCTCTTTAGGGACCAGCGATCCTGTGTAGAGCACGACGGGGCAGGACGCGATCAACTCCGCCCCGCGAAGCGTGAGGAGTTTCGGATCGCCCGGGCCTGCTCCAATAATATAGACACGCATCATGACTCCTTTACGTACACTTCAACACGGTCTCACGCACAATGTGCCAAATCTCTGCCGGGATCTCTCCTAGCCACCGCGCGTCGATATTGCCGACCGGCGCTACGCGGTTCTCCTGCTTAGGATCGGTCACCAGACGCCAGAGGCGATCGCTGACCGATCCATTCCGCTGGATGACGAACCGGTCGACAAGCAACCGAGCCAACGCTTCTCCCTCGACCGTCATCGTCACGTACGGTTGTGGCACCTGAACCGGACGAAGAGGCGACAGTCTGATAAAGGGCCGCACCATGGCATCGATCACACCAGGGGGGGCGAAACCCACCACAGCAAAATCGCAGGGCTCCTTGGGATTGCCCACCAGAAAAAATTGTCCTTCCGTCTCGGCCAGAATGGCTCCGGCTAAACGTCCGACCAGCGCCATCAGTCCGCCTCCGCTGCCGGTGGAACCACGAGCGAGAACCCCGGTCTCTGACCAGGGAGGACAGCGCCGTCAAAACTGTACTTATTGGTATAGCCACGCGGAGTGACCATGTAGCCCTCGAACATGAAGGTATTGCTCGACCCGATAATGACGGTGGTCAACATCCCGATCTCGTAATCCAGAAAGTTATCCAGATCGGTCAGGACCACCTGTTCCATATCGCGATAGGCGCTCTTCACCAGGGCCACTGGCGTGTTCCCCTCGCGGTGACGCCGGATAATCGCCTGGGCATCCACAATCTGCCTCGTGCGCCTGCCGCTGGCTGGGTTGTACAAACCGATCACGAAGTCCGCGCTGGCAGCCGCCTCGATCCGCCTCTCGATTACAGACCAGGGGGTCAGCAAATCCGACAACGAGATCGAGCAGGAATCGTGGACCAGCGGCGCGCCGACCAAAGAGGCGCAGGAATTGAGCGCAGTCATCCCTGGGATGAGGCGGAGCTCCGGTGAATCGCCCCGCTTCCAGCCCATTTCTTTCAGCACCTGAAAGACCAAGCCAGCCATGCCGTAGACGCCCGCATCTCCGGAGGAGATCAACGAGACCGTGGCGCCGGCTCGCGCCCGTTCAATCGCGGCACGAGCACGACCGATCTCTTCTGTCATCCCGGTCTTGATGATTTCCTTCCCCTCAAGCAGGTGGCGGACCAGCTTGATATAGGTGCTGTAACCGACGACGAGCTGGGACTCGGCGATAGCCTTCAAGGCTGCAGGAGTGGCATGGTCCTGCGCTCCCGGCCCGATGCCTACAACGTAGAGAACTCCTTTTGCATCGCTCATAGGTTGCCTACCTCCATCTGCCGTTTCAGGAAGGCCCGCCGCGCCACGGCCAAGGTCATCGATCGTCCTGCGCCTGGCTCAGTATAGATTTGCTTGGGCACGAGGAGCTCCTCCACCCCGGCGGCCAGCAACGCAGCCGGCTCCGAAACCCCGCGCGAGCCGACATGCTGCTTCACCTTCTCCGATGGATTCTGGATGCCTGGCACCACATCCAGTTCCTCGGGCGGATAGGTGCGCAACGGCCAGCCATATCGCTCGCTCAACGCCAACAACGCAGTCTCGTCCTTCTTCACATCGATCGTCGCCAGCTCTTTCACCGACTTGGGCGAGAGGCCATGTTTGGCCAAGAGGGCCAGGACTCCCCGCTCCACCAGATCGGGAGCCGTTCCTCTGTCGCAGCCGATACCAAGCACAAGGCTCTTCGGGCGATAGATGACGGCATTCTTCCAATGGGCCGGATGCAACTCGCCGATCTCGCGATCTGTGGCGATCAACAAAATTTCAAAAGCATTCGGGTCCACGCCCTCCAGCGAAGTGGCATAGCGAACACCTTCCGGCAACGGTTTCTCAGCCGGCCACCAGTCCGGCTCTCCCGTCTCCTGGACAAAAATGACTTCAGTCGCATTCACCACGGCGGCGCAGCCCCTCGTCACATTGCGATCCGGATCGTCGAGCGTCCATCCCAGGTCACGGCCCAGAATATCCACCGTCAAGGTGCCGATTGCATCAGACGCGGTCGTCACGACCGACTGCGCGCCAAGCGCTGTCGCGACCCGTTCGGTGAATATATTGCCGCGACCGACGTGACCGGAGAGCACACAGATCGAGAACCGGGCGGCGTCGTCGATACAGACCACCGCCGGATCGACCTTCTTGTTCTTCAAGAGCGGCGCGATCATCCGCACCACGGCCCCGACGCTGATAATAAAGATATGACAGTCGTAGGCAGGAAAGGTCTCGATCAGCGTAGGTCCCATCGGCAGAGGCAGGCGAAGCGAACCAGTTGGCGCCGAGGCAATCAGCTTCTCCGAGACGAAGAGGTCTGCGCCGGACAGCTGCGGCAGCAAGCGGGACGCGATCGCGATCCCGTGCTTCGTGATGGCATAGACGGCAAATGGTTTCCGTTCGACGATCATGCCCCAGTCTCTCTGGTGGCCAATCTCGGCGTCGCAGGCACCAAGCCTGCCAGCAACCCGCTGCGCTCCTTGCGCGACACGATGATCATCGCGAAACAATCGCCCTGCTCGGTCTGGATCGTGCGGATATCCCGGACGATCCGTTCTTCGGCCATCGTGGCCTTCGACACATAGACCGCCCGGTCGACAAGTCCTTGCCGCTCAAGCGCGTCGACCACCTTGGGAATCTCGGTGCCCATCTTCATCAAGACGACTGTGTCGAACATCTCCAGCACCTGGCTCAAATCCTCTACCCCGTAGCTCGCGGGCAGAATGGCAATCCGCTCTTGCCCGTCGGCCAGAGGAATGCCGGTCACGGAGGGCACCGCCATGATCGACGACACACCAGGGACGACTTCGATGCGGATGCCAGGCCAGCGTAGCGGGGCTTCCCTGCGCAGATAGATGAAGGTGCTAAAAAGCGAGGGATCGCCTTCCGTCGCAAACGCGACCGACAACCCCCGCTCCAGACGCTCCCCGATGGCCGTAAAGGCTACATCCCAAGCAGGACGAAGGCGTTCCGGATCCTTGTTCATCGGGAACGTTAAAAAGATACGTTCTTGTCCGGGGATCTCACCCAAGGTCGGCTTGAGAATTTTCCAAGCCATCGACTCCCCGTAATCGGAGCTGCGAGGCAGCGCGAGGACCTGCGCCTGCTTCAACACATTGAGCGCGCGAAGCGTGATCAGATCCGGCGCGCCGGGACCGACCCCGACTCCATACAATGTTCCATAGTTCATGAGACCGCTCCTGTCTGACCGGGCTTCTCGACTGCAAAGATTTGAATGGGGTTCAAGGCCTCGTAGCGAAGGTAGTGGGCCAAGGGTTCGGCTCGCGACACTTGGAGCAATGTCACCTCCGGTACCAACCCTCGCTTGCGCAAGGACTGATAGGTCTCCGCCACATTCTCCAACGTGATGGCGTTGACGACCAGGCGGCCGCCCGGTTGCAGCCGATCCATGACGACGTCGATGATCTCCTCCATGCTCCCCTTGCTGCCTCCGATGAAGACCGCATCCGGCGCCTCCAAACCGGTCAGCGCTTCCGGCGCTCGGCCTGCGATGACTCGCACATTGTCCACCGCATGGGCCAACAGATTTTCGCGGCAGATCTCGACTCCTTCCGGATCAACCTCGATCGCATAGACCAGGCCTTTCGGCGCGAGCAAGGCTGCCTCGATCGACACAGACCCGGAACCAGCCCCGATATCCCAGACCACACTGTCCGGTCTGATCCCCATCGCAGCCAACGAGAACAATCGCACTTCGCGCTTCGTGATGAGGCCCTTCTTCGGCATCCGCTTCGCGAATTGATCCTCATGGAGGAAGGGAATGGTGCAGGGAGCGCGCCATGAGGAATCGGAGCGAACGAGCAACAAAACGTTGAGCGGTCCGATGTCCTGGCAAGCAGCAAGATCCTTCACGTCGAATCGCCGGACCCGCTCATCTGGCCCAGCAAGATTTTCACAGACCCAGACCCCCCAGGCTGTCTCTCCATGTTCGACCATGCGCTGAGCTAACACCGGGGGCGAGTTCTTTTCATCGGTGAAGATCGCCACCTTGGCCTGGCTCTTGAGCCTGGTGAGAAATCCCTCAGACGAACGGCCATGCAGAGAAAGAAACGCAGCGTCGTCCCACTTCAATCCGGCTCGCGCAAAGGCCCATTGCATCGAACTGGGCTGAGGCAGCACCTCGACATGATCGGCGCCCAGTCTCTTGATCACCAGACTGCCGATGCCGAAAAATAATGGATCGCCGGACGCCACCACACAGACATTCTGTTCCTCTGCCAGTTCCGCCACCCGGTCGAGCACCGCTGAAAGGCCGTCCTTGAGGACAATCCGCTCGCCCTGAAATTGCGGAAAGAACTCAAGATGGCGCTCGCCACCCACGAGTACCCCCGCCTTCATCACCGCACTCACGGCACGACTCGTCAGACTCGCGCAGCCGTCGTCTCCGATACCCACCAAGGTAATTGCGCGCCGAGAATTCATGCCGATTCCTTTGCCGAGAGGAGCAGCAAAGCATGAATGATCGCGACTGCGATGGGACTGCCCCCCTTGCGGCCGCGGGCCACGATAGAGGGAGTCGACAGTTCCAGCGTGACTTCCTTTGACTCAGCCGCCGACACGAACCCGACCGGCACTCCGATGATGAGAGCTGGCTTTGCATGTTCCTCGCGAATAAGGCGGGCCAACTCCAGTAACGCGGTCGGCGCATTGCCGATCGCCACCACCGCGCCATTGAGCAGGTTGAGGCGGTGCGCCTTTTTCATGGCCTCGATCGCGCGCGTCGAGTTGTTGGCCTTCGCTGTCGCGATGACATCCTCGTCTGAAATAAACGAATAGACCTTGCAGCCGTAGGAGGAGAGCCGTTCCTCGTTCAGGCCGGCAGAAATCATCTTCACGTCGACCAACAGGGGGCAGCCTCCTTGAAGCGCCGCCACACCGGCACGAACCGCATCAGGATGAAATCGCATCAGCGTCTTAAACTCGAAGTCCGCCGTGGCATGGATCACCCGTCGCACGACCTGCCATTCATCCGGCCCGAAATCGTGAAGACCAGCCTCCTGGTCGATGATCGCGAAACTGCCATCCTCAATGCTCCGTCCAAGCGCGGTCATCTGTCTCATATCATTCATGTCTGAACCTCCGGGTAACGACCGAGCAAGACACCGCCGAAATCCACCAGACAGGTTTCCACTGCCAGCTTGCCGCCTGCGTGGTTCTGACAATGTTCGACGACCTTCTTGCAGACGAGCGACGTGATGCCGACGAGACCTGCCTCACGGCACAATTCAAGCACATGGCGAGCGGTATTGGCTTGGCGGATGGCCGCAATCAACTCATCCGACGCGGACAGCTCAGCTGCCAGCGAAGCCAGGAACTCCATGTCCACTTCCGATCCGGCTGCATGCGTCTGCATCTTGCCGTTGGCCATCTTCGACAGCTTCCCCATCATCCCGACGATGATGGCGCGCACGATTCCTCGCTTCGCACATTGTTTGACGCCGACGCCGATGAAATCGCCCACCTGGATAAAGGCCTGCTCCGGCAACTGCGGATAGAGGGCCATCGCATACTGTTCCGATTTGCCGCCGGTCGTCAGCACCAGGTCACGCAGACCGCCTGCCGCGGCGACATCGATCTCCTGCATCACGCTCGCTTTGAAGGCCGCCGTGGAATACGGCCGCACGATGCCTGTCGTGCCGAGGATGGAGATGCCGCCCAAGAGGCCCAGCCGCGCGTTGGTGGTCTTCTTGGCCATGTCCTCGCCGCCCGGCACGCTGATCGTCACGACGGCACCTCCGTAAGGAGCGCCAGCGAGTTCTTCTCCGACCATCTCTGTAATGTTTCGCCGCGGGACCGGGTTGATCGCAGGCCCGCCGACCTCCAGACCCAAACCGGTCTTGGTGACCGTGGCCACGCCCAGGCCTCCTCTGATCTCGATACCGGGCTCGGTCCGCAACTCGACTTCGGCCGTCAACTCGGCCCCATGCGTGCAGTCGGGATCGTCGCCTGCATCCTTGATGATGCTGCAGATCACACGGCTGTCTGCGCGCTCGCAGCGGGCGAGAACGAAGGTGACTCGCGTCCGATTTGGTAAGGTCGTTTCAATTTCAGACAGCATGGCACCCTTCACGAGACAGCGCGTCGCGGCCTTGGCGGCCGCCGCCGCGCACGCGCCGGTGGTGAACCCGGTGCGCAGCCCCTTTCGATTTTTCGGCGAGACGTTCTTGTCCATCGGTCATGTACCCGCGCGCTCCGCCAGGTATCCAAAATGCTCACGAACTTTTGCCGCACGTTCAGAGTGATAATTGTCTGCTCGTGCCTGATTCGTGCCCCGAAACGACACACGACAGAGCAAGTCCCCATCAGCCCCTACCAGCTCAAGCGCCGCATTGCCCTCGTCCGGCTGCGCATAGCGAAGCCGGCATCCATCCTCAATCTTGAGGTGAACATGAGTTTGTCCCTCCTCGCCAAGCGTGACCCACTCAGCCCCCTGCCGCAACGTGAGGAGACCATGGACCTCGGCAATCGCGCCAGCCGAACGGACGATGACGCTCGTATCCCCACACGCGAGCGCCGCTTCAAGCGCCTCGAGGATCTGCTCCCGTCCGGTCATGCGGATTTCTTCGGCATATTGAAAAACGACTCCACGTTGTCCTTGCTCACGGCCACTCCGGCTGCGATCAGATCGTCGAGCAACACCTGGTTCACGTCGCCATCGCCTACAATGAAGGCCTGATCGAGGCCGCCGCACGACAGCACCTGGCGGAGAATGGCTCTGGCATGAGGAATCCGCTCAGGATGTCCGATCGCAGGGATCGCTTCGATTCTCATGTCTCCACAATCGGCAGGGATGCGCGCCCGCATGAACCCCTCCGGGAGAAAGTACTCCGACGACACGCGCAGCCAGATGAGCAGAGTCTGAGGAAGCAACGGTCTAAAGCGGGTGGCGTGTAGAAAGCCAAGCGCGGCGGTAATCCCCGTATCCGTCGCCAGGATCAGGGTCCTGCCCGATGCGCCCTCCCGCATGAAAAACTTGCCCCAGGGTCCGCTGAACGAAATGTCCGTTCCCGCGGCAAGCCCATGCACGAAGGCGGAACCCAGTCCATCGGGGATACGCTTCACGGCAAGCTGGAAGCGACGTTGCTCCGCATCGCCGGTGAGAAACGAGTAGGCCCGCTTGACGGCCTTGCCGCTCGGCAAGATGATTCGACTATCGAGGATAAGATACTGTCCGCCGACGAACCCCACCGGCTCGGTCGCGCACAGATCGAGCAGCAGGGTATCGGGCCCCACCCTCTCGGTTCCCACCACTCGAGCAGTCTTCGCCACGGCCATCCCTGCTACTCCGCCGGATAGATCTCATGGACAAAATCATGCATCTCATCGAGGTCGCGGTAGAGATGGGTGAGCCCCTCGATCTGATGCGCCAGGTCGAGATCGACCTTCTTCGTGAGCACCACGAGGGTGCGCAGATAGGGCAGTTTCGGGTCATCGGAGCGTGTCGCAGACACTCGCTGCTCAAGCCCGGCAACCGCCCCTTGGTAAAACTGCTTGAGCGTGGCCAAATCCTTGGCCCCGCACATGGAGCGAATCGGTCCCGGTTGATCGGCCCCGGCGCCAAGCTCCGCCAGCTCATGCTGCCGTTCGGCTTCGTTCTTCACCCCCAACACTTCCATCAAACCCAGCCGCAGCCCTGCGATTTCATGACACGCCATCGTCAATCCTCCGTTACTGCATAATGTTGTCGACCAGGCGACTGACGAGCCGATCGCCGAGCAGATGCTCCTCGACCAACTCCTTCGCATCTGTCTCTTTCACACCTCGGTACCAGATACCGTCCGGATACACCGCGACCGTCGGCCCCTCTCCACAGCGGCCCATGCAAGAGGTCTTGGTCACTCGGATATCCTGCTCGCGGCCGGTTTCTTTCAGCAGCCGCCGCAATGTGGCAATCAGCGTAATACTCCCAGCGTCAGCACAGTCGGCATTTCCACACACCAAGACATGTTTGGCAAGCGGGCGATGGGCATGCACATGTGGCATGGCCTGCGCATGAGTGAACCCGTGTCGCAGACTCCAGAGCAGTGCGTTGAGACCGCCCACGTTCTGGGTCACGGCGGACACGGGCACACGATAGTGACAGGTGTCGCAGGGAAGCGGACGCTCTCCCTCCGTCGCTTCGGAGAAGCGCTCATCCATCAACGTGAGCAGACGGTCGTCAATTCCCAAATGCGGTGCCAGCTCGGTCTTGATCCAGGGATAGCGTGTTTGGAACGACTCCACCTGCTCACGAATCTTGGCAATTAACCGTCCGCCAAAGAGAAAGTACGGCACCACGACGATCCGTTCAGGGCGCGCACGCGCGACCAGTTCCACCGTCTCCTCAAATAGCGGCCTCGTGACGCCAATGAAACAGGGCACCACCCACCCGATCGCGCGCCCTTCGGCGAAGAGGCGAACGACTTTACAGAAGTCCCCATTCGCGTCCGGATCGCTTGCGCCACGCCCCACGACCACGACGGCGGTCTTCGCAGGGTCGCGGGCGTCTGCCAGCGCCGCCCGTGACCGCTCGAACGCTAACTCCACGAGGTTCGGATGCACGCCCAAGGCGTTGGTGACGGTAAATCTGACGGCAGGAAAGTCCTGTCGCGCCTGTGAGAGCGCAAGAGGAATATCGTTCTTTACATGCCCCGCGGCAAAGAGGAACAACGGCAACACAACAATGAAATCGGCCCGCTGAGCCAGCTCGCGAAGGGCCATGGCCAAAGACGGACGAGCGAGCTCCACATAGCCATGCGTGACATCAACATCGGGGCGCGACGCACGATAGGCCGCGACGACGGACTCGAACTCGGCATTGGCGCTTACGTCACGACTGCCGTGCCCGACGATGAGTAGTCCCGTGGTCATGCGACACGGTCCTGTCTGGAACAAGCTGTTGGAATCAGGGATCTGCGATCAGTCTTGCGCTGATCCAGAATGGCGGAGAGCATAAAAAAAACCTCCCGTCCCGCATTGGGAACAAGAGGTCACATGCCAACGAGGCAAGCGAGATCTCCGTTACCACGCGGAGAAACAGTGCTCTGTCACCTCGGATAGGTCTCCTGGCTCGTAGGTTCTGAAGGTCAAAAGACCTTCAACGCTTCCTCCCGCCTTCCGCGACGAGTTCGTCGAGTGGCTTGAATGGAGGTTGCTTCCCACTTACAGTGGCGGGACCGCGCCGGTTTCTCACCGGACTTCCCTGTTACGCCCTTGCGGGCATCCGAGAGGTTACTCAATTATCAACTGCAATACCTATCGCGAGCTAGCTGGCGCTGTCAAGGCTAAAATATAGAAAGGCAATCTGAATTGGCTACAGGGCGGGTCAGCGGGTGACCCAAAACCAAAAAACTAGACCACACATAACTTGAGGAACGGATCTCAAGTATCGGGTGTGGTATCCTGTTTAGCTTTTGGGTAACTTCTCGCCTCTTCTCATCGTGAAAAGACATGGTCAGTTCAAGGACAGTTGGCTCAGAGCGGTTTTCGTTTAGGATGAGCCTGTAAAGACGCTAGCGCGCGACGAAGGCCTCAGCGGGGTCAACCGAAAATAGTGGTTGCCCAGGCATACTATGTTGAAAACGCAGCAATCATTTCAGTCGAATAGGAAGAATGATTACGTCCTGAAAAGGCTAGTGTCGACAGTTCAATCCTATCCCTCGATCGTTCAATCCTGAAACGCATCATTGATGCCGCACCTGTGTATACAGATTTACTTCCGACCGCGCCTCTGTCAGCACATTTACTTCTCGATCTGATATGGGGAAAGCACGATACTGATGAGAGCAGACTGTTGGAATTACAAGGACTTATGCGTGAGGCAATGTAAAGACTTTTATTTCCACGGACAATATCTACCCCATCCCCTCCGCTTTGCACCAGGCGTCAACGAGACATGATGAACTCTAGTCAATATCTTTCTCAGGATCTGTCATAAACGTGACAAATCATTGCAATATCGTGAGCATTCTAGCGTCAGTTTAGATAACAAACCGAGTGATCGTACTAGGGTCGGGACTCATCAAGTTTTTGCCTTCCCTCAAGAAACGAGATGTGCTTCACTCGGGCTAGAGGTGGCCATTGGATAATGTTTCTGTTGACCCAACAGCAGTTGAACAGGATCAAGTTGTATCTCCCCGTTTCGTACGGTATCCCTCTTGTGGATGATAGGCGGGTGATCAGCGGGATCATCTGTGCCATCCGATACGGCCTGCAATGGAAAGATGCGTCACCGGCCTATGGTCCGTACAAGACGCTGTACAACCGCTTCGTGCGCTAGAGCCGGGCTGGGATCGTAAGCTCCCCTGTCAACGAG
>FSSH01000040.1_pt1 | contig 25950 bp, 23 predicted proteins | sample 1166101 | NCBI WGS metagenome assembly FSSH01 (sample SAMEA32972668, study PRJEB13176) | freshwater metagenome | biome: Drinking water system; feature: Biomass in drinking water that filtered by 0.45 um membrane; material: drinking water | place: USA | collected 2012-12-20 | depth 0 m
TGCAGCTTTGAAAAGTGACAATCGTTTTATCGAACCAAGGGGGTACTTATTTATGTGTACCTATTTAGATACGCTACATAAATGAATCCAATCCTTTCTGTTAGATTTTTTGCAACTGTCGGATACCACAATTAGTGAAAAATTAGTGACGCAAAAAGTGAAAAATCTGGACGCCTAAAGGCTAGTGATTGGAAAATGCATGACAATAAAACTCCTTTGATCTAAGGCTCAATAAAATGCCGACTTTGACCATAGGCAAACTTGCCAAACAAACCGAAGTCACCATTGAGACTATCCGTCACTATCAACGCATTGGTTTACTGACGGAACCAGAGAAACCCGATGGTGGTTATCGATGTTATTCAGATGATGCGATTACTCGAATCCGCTCTATCAAACGCGCTCAACAAGCTGGATTTACCTTGAAGGAAATTGCCGCCTTGTTATCTCTTGATGGAGCACATTGCGCGGACATACGACAACTCGCCGAGCAGAAATGCCAGCAGATCGATCAGCAAATCATGGATTTAACGGCTCTCCGTCGGGTATTGGGAACTCTGGTCAACAACTGTCAGCAGACAGCTCCATCCGCGCGTTGCGCTATTCTCGATGCGTTTAGCGATGATGCCATCAACCAAACCCTGATTTTAAGTAAGACACCACCGCCCACTTGACTCTGTTCTAAACAACAGGGTTTAGACTTTTTGTCAACATTGATGCTTGCTTGGTTGAGGAGATTCGCATGAAAACAGACCCTGAAATACCCATTAACCTACCGTCATGGTTAGGTATCGGTGCCCTCTTGGCCGCTATAGGGGCTTCGGCCTGCTGTGTCGGGCCTTTTTTACTTTTATCTTTAGGCATTGGCGGGGCCTGGATGAGCACGTTGACGGGATTTGAACCGGTCCGTCCTTTTTTTATCATCCTGACTCTGGTCTTTATGGCATTTGGGTATCGCAAACTTTATCGGACACCTTCCTGTTGTGAAGAAGGTGCAAGCTGCGCCATATCCGACATCCAACGCAAACAACGCCTAGTGTTTTGGCTTGGCTCCGCGTTCATTTTGCTGCTACTTGCCTTTCCCTGGGTGGCACCCTTTTTTATAGCTTGAGAGAATCGATATGACAATTAAAACCAGTTTGTTAATTTTGAGCTTGTCATCAAGCACACTGTGGATGCCGACGGCCTATGCTGAAACAACTGTTGCACAGCCAAACCAACAGCAAACGGTGACGCTGAATATAGAAAACATGACCTGCGCTATGTGTACAGTGACCATCAAAAAAGCCTTACAGGAAGTCGAAGGCGTACAAGCAGTGATTGTCGATTACGATTCAAAATCTGCCACAGTCACTTTCGATAGCAAAAAAACCGATAGTGCAGCCTTGATCAAAGCCACGACGGATGCTGGCTATCCGGGTTCCATGGCCACACCTGTTTCTCGATAAAGTCGAGGATATGGTCTATGTCTGATTGTTGCTGCGCAAATACACCCATTAAAACCAAACAAATTTGTCCTGAATGCGGCTCCACTTGTAAAAGTGTCGGTATGCCTACGCTTTATCATCAGGTCAGGTTTCCCGAGAATCAGGCAATCATCACTGACAGCTATTTTTTTTGCCCTGCCAAAACATGCTCAGTTGGGTACTTTTCCAGTGCGGGTAACATCATTATTCCAAAACAGCATTTCCGAAGCTATCGAGCCATTCAAAACGACGCGCTTTGTTACTGTTTTGATATTGACGCCGGGCAGTATTTATTAGCGTTAAAAGATCACCAGGCAGAACCGATCAAAGCTTTCGTCATGCAACGCACTCAAGCGGGGGAATGTGCTTGTGAAATTAGAAACCCGTCAGGCCAATGCTGTTTAGCAAATTTTAAATATTTTGAAAAAAGTCATAGAGACACGCTCATATAGGGATAACTTCAATCTGATACGCACAAGCCCAAAACTTATGCTATAGATTCACTCCGAAGTCTTAGCGTACGATTTTTGCTTTCTCCCCTGATAGGAATCAGCAAAGTTAAGTCTTGCAGATACTATTTGTAATAAACTCTACCATAGAGTAGTATTTATTACATGAATAACTGGTCTTTACTTATAACAAGCCTTCCTACCGAAAACGCAACGGTTCGTATGCGCGTGTGGCGATCATTGAAGGCCTCGGGCGCGGCCGTATTGCGTGACGGTGTTTATTTGATGCCGGAACTGGTGCCCTGCCGCGAAACATTAGATGCCATTGGTGTTGAAGTGCGGGAAAGTGGCGGTACCGCATTGGTTTTGCGGATTGAGGAGCCAGTCGATGGCAATTTCTTAAGCTTTTTTGATCGTAGTGAAGAGTTCTCTGCGCTATTGGCGGATATAGCCAAATCACGTGATAGCCTGACTGCCAAAAATGCTCAAGATATTCTCAAACATTCTCGAAAACTCCGTAAAGCTTTTACTAGCCTCTCTGCCATCGACTTCTTTCCAGGTGAAGCACAGCGACAAACCGAGGCCGCCCTTAGGGAACTCGAACTTTCAATTGTACGAATACTATCGCCGGATGAACCGCACTCGGTTGAAGGTTCAATCACACCTTTATCAATCAGCGAATACCAAGGTCGTAGCTGGGCTACACGCAGCCGGCCATGGGTAGATCGCCTAGCCTGTGCCTGGTTGATTCGCCGCTTTATTGATGCTCAAGCGCAAATTCTTTGGCTAGCTTCCCCCAATGATTGCCCTGCTGATGCACTGGGTTTCGATTTCGACGGCGCGACCTTCAGTCATGTTGATGGTCTAGTCACCTTTGAGGTTTTATTAGCCAGTTTCAATCTTGAAAATCCTGCGCTCAAACGACTGGGTGCGCTGGTGCATTTTCTGGATGTGGGCGGTGTGCAACCGCCGGAAGCCGTTGGTATTGAAAGCGTACTGGCAGGATTACGTGATGCCATCCTGGATGATGAGCAATTGTTAACCGCCGCCAGTGCGGTGTTTAACAGTCTACTGGTAACGTTTGAGAAAGGGGTAAGCGGTCAATGACTCAATCTGAAAAACACTCAGCCAATCACACCTTAGCTAAACCCGATCCGGTTAGCTTTGGAGAGGCATTCCTATTCTGGCTAAAACTCGGCTTTGTGAGCTTCGGTGGCCCAGCCGGGCAAATTGCCATCATGCATCAGGAACTCGTGGAAAAACGCCGCTGGATTTCCGAGCAGCGTTTCTTACATGCGCTGAATTACTGCATGTTACTGCCAGGCCCCGAAGCGCAACAGCTAGCCACCTATATCGGTTGGTTAATGCATCGCAGTTGGGGCGGCGTTGTTGCAGGCGGTTTGTTTGTTTTACCATCACTGTTGATTCTGATTGGCCTGAGCTTCATTTATATGGCCTATGGTCATCTCACTGGAATTGCCGGCATTCTTTACGGCATCAAACCGGCTGTGACGGCCATCGTGATTTTCGCTGCGTATCGAATAGGATCACGGGCGCTCAAGAATGGGGTGCTGTGGACAATGTCGGCACTCGCTTTTCTGGCGATTTTTTTATTCGACACACCTTTTCCTTTGATTGTGCTGATAGCAGCCATCTTGGGCGCAATCGGCGGCAAAGTAGCCCCTCGGAAATTTGCGACCGGCGGCGGACATGGTTCGGCCAAACAAAGCTACGGTCCGGCATTGATTGACGACGACACTCCGACTCCAGCCCACGCCCTGTTCAGTTGGGCTGGCTTGTCAAAAGTGATACTGGTTGGCCTGATCCTGTGGGGCGGTGCCATCGGTTTTCTGTGTGCCCGCTATGGTTGGGATGGTGCGCTAACCCAGATGGGCTGGTTCTTTACTAAGGCGGCGCTGCTGACCTTTGGCGGCGCCTATGCAGTTCTGCCCTACGTTTATCAGGGGGCAGTTGAGCATTTCCACTGGCTGACAGCGCATCAGATGATTGATGGTCTAGCTCTCGGTGAAACCACGCCAGGCCCATTGATCATGGTGGTGACCTTTGTGGGTTTCGTCGCTGGATGGACGCAGAAAATTTTCGGCTCCGATCAACTGTTTCTAGCGGGAACCATCGCGGCAACAGTGGTGACTTACTTTACCTTTCTACCCAGTTTCCTGTTCATCCTGGCTGGCGGTCCATTGGTGGAATCAACCCATGGCAATCTGAAATTCACCGCACCGCTGACCGGCATTACTGCTGCCGTGGTCGGCGTAATTCTCAACCTAGCGGTATTCTTCGCCTGGCATGTCTTCTGGCCGCAAGGCTTTGCGGGGAGTTTCGATGCCATTTCAGCGGTCATTAGCCTTTGCGCATTTTTGGCACTGTTTCGTTACAAAGTGGGGGTAATCCCGGTGATCGCTGCTTGCGGCGGCACCGGTCTGTTGTTTAGTTTCATCAAAATCTGGCTTGCCCAGCAAGGAGTTGTTCTATGAATACCATGCGTCAATCTCGCGTTTTAGCGCTGTTAATCTCATCACTACTGGGCGGCGTTGCCTACGCCCAAGAACCCAACCAGCATGCGGGAACTCTGGATACCGCCAAGATAGAGCAACTGACCGGTGCCAAAGGCAAGCTTGATACTATTGAGAATGTCTTCAAAGTCACCGTACCACGCAGCGATTTGGCTGTGAACGTTGCAGGCGTAAAAATGACAGCGGCAACGGGATTCACGTCATGGGCTGCGTTTGCGCCGACAGGCGACAAAACCATGGTGATGGGTGATATGGTTTTACAGGAAGATCAGATCAATCCGGTCATGAGCACGGCGCTGGAAAATGGTATCGAAGTCACCGCATTGCACAACCATTTCCTCTGGGATACGCCGAAAGTGATGTTCATGCACATTGGTGGCGCTGGTGATCCGGATAATCTGGCAACGGGTATCGGCAAGGTGTTTGCCAAAATCAAGGAAACCAGTAGTGCTAAACCCCATGTAAAACCCAAGTCATTTGATGCCGCCAAGACCTCGCTCGATCCTAAGCCTATTGAAGCCATTATTGGTTCGCCCGTCGAGAAAGCCGGCGAAGTCTATAAAGTCACCATTGGCCGCAGCACGCAAATGGATGGGCATACGGTTGGTAAGACCGTGGGTGTGAATACCTGGGCGGTGTTTGCCGGCAACAATGACAAGGCTATCGTCGAAGGCGACTTTGCGGTGCTGGAATCTGAACTGCAAGGCGTGTTAAAAGCACTTCGCGGTGCCGGTATCGCTATCACCACAATCCATAACCACATGGTAGGCGAATCGCCACGAATCGTATTTTTGCATTACTGGGGAGAAGGTAGCGTCGACGTTCTGGCCAAAGGTTTTAAAGCGGCGCTGGATACTCAGTCGAAAACTTGAGGCTACATCCATGAAATGGGTAACCCGCGAACGCCCTAAAATTGATCGAATTGCCAGCCCTTGGTTGATCGCACGCTTCATCGACGATTACTGATAGGATGGGCCGCGTTACCTTGGCCCATCTTGCATAGGTTAATGTGCTTCGATATTGACAAAAAGACTTACTGCTTACATCTGACGATGCATTGCCGCCATACTCAAATTGGCTTCAGCCGCCTTTTCATAGGCATTAATCAACACTCGACAGTGGCTTACCAAGGTGTCGGCCTGCTTGCCGTAAAGATAGCTTTTAGCTTGATATTGGCTAAGCAGTTTTTTGTGCTCTTCCACTTTTAGCTGTAGTTCTTTCGCGGCTTCTTCGTAATGTTTGGCCAGTGCTTCGTGATCAGCTTTAGTCGTTGCACTTTGTACGGCTTGAGTCATATCCATCGGATGAGGGTTCATCTCGCTGCATGCGACCAAGAGGCCGGCACCCAACACTAAAGTAATCAATAGTTTTGTTTTCATAGACTTTCTCCAGATTTAGTTTTTATTAATCGTTAATTTCGTCCTGTTTTTATAGCTCATGGAGTGATAACAAATTTGATATGACATCAATCCATTCTATAAATCTTTATATTTCAAGCACAAATAGTGCCATCATTAAAATCAATGAGTTAAATTCATCTTTACATCCTCTCACGGCTAATTGCGCAATACCGGTGCAAACAAAGGCGTTAACGCACCGCATTGGGTCAACTTCCTAAGCCGATGTGCGTGCAACTTCATATCTTGCCTTCCGAGCCTTAAAAGCTGTGTTCAAGAAGTGTTCGCCAACGAGGCGTTGTAGCATTGCCTCCAGTTGAGATTCGCCTAAATCATTCACCTCTTGATGAAGATGCGGAGCAATCTTGGCAAAAATCGTTACCAGTTGAGGGTCAAAGTGGCTACCACCCTCTTTTATAAGCTTAGCAATAGCATCGACCGCAGACCACGCATCCTTATAGGGACGTTGCGAGGTCAGCGCATCAAACACGTCTCCGATAGCGAATATTCGCGCGTTCAGTGGAATGGCATCCCCTTTAAGGCCTTGCAGATACCCACTGCCGTCATATTTCTCATGGTGAAATTCCACGACATCTCGCGCACCGGTTAACCAGTGAGATTTGTTTAGAATTTCCACGCCTAATGCCACATGCGTTTTCATGACATCGAATTCATCCACTGTCAGTTTTTCCGGTTTCAATAAAATCGGATCGCGGATGCCAATCTTGCCGACATCATGTAAAAAGGCTCCTGCAATTAGATCGCGCATATTTTCTTCAGGCAGTCCGATGGCTTCGCCAAGCCGAAGTGCGTAGTACGTCACCCGATAGTTATGATGGTTAGTTTCCGAATCGCGCTCTGCGATGGCACAGCCCAGTACATTCATCAGTTCAAGATTGCCTTGCAGTAGTTCGCCGGAAAGCCTAATCACGCCTCGATTAAGGGCCAGGACAATCGGATACATCAAGAGGCTGGTAAAGAAAATGCCTAGAGTCACGAACGCCAGCATACGGATTAGGTTTTGCTTCAATGTGGCGAACGTTTCCGGATCAACCTGATAAACTCCCTCGAAATAACCCATCGGCGAACCCTGTTCGCCTCGTAGCGGAACCAGCGTCACTAGCCACAACTGTCCATGAATAAAATGTAGGTCATGGGTAAACTCGTCAGCCTTTGGAAATTGATGCCTATATTGATCGATGAATTGCTCGACCAATTCCTGTCCTTGTCGAACGACTTCGAGTTTTAATTGTTCGTTGCGGTCATACAGTTCGACAATCAGAAAATGCTGGTTAACCAGTTGTTCAGCCAGCTGCCTCAGATGTTCGGTTGATTGGGCATCGAGTTGTTCCAGGTTATGAGCAGATGCTCCGCTGAATAGCGCTGATTCCTTCAGCGCAAGGGCATGAACTAACTGCTCGGCCCTCTTGATCTCCAGCCATGAAATGGAGCCGCCTACCGTTACACTCAGGAACAACCAGCCTAAAAACAATCGGGTCAGAATTTTTCGGTGGATAAAGCGATTAGTGGACATCGCTTGTGGCGATATCATCCTTTTAGTCTGATAGCGGGGAGATTGCTTGGCTTTCATAATTCAGAACAAACTGTCAAGGCTATCCATGCAATTCTTTGAGCGCGGAACGGATAACGCGAAAAGAAGAATTCAGCAACAGCATAACAAGACAGGATGCGACGAAAATATCCGCCCATCCCGATTCAAAGAACCAAACCGCCCCCGCCGTGATAAATACCGATAGATTTGACGCTATGTCATTTCTTGAACATTCCCATACCGAGCTCATGTTGATGTCTTCGTTTCTGTGCTTCCATAGCAAAAATAGGCATAGCGAGTTTGCAGCCAGGCCGGCCAAACTGAAAACGCCCATGATCTCGTAAGATGGCAGTACGGGCACAATCAGCCGCGAAATGATTTGCGCCAAGACCACACACGCCCCGATCAATATCAAACTACCCTTAAATAAGGCCACTTTTGCCTTGGTGGTCGCTTCTTTGGAAACGGCGTAAAGGCTTAAACCATACGTTAGTGCATCACCGAGATTATCCAGGCTGTCCGAGAGCAAAGCCGTCGACTTTCCGTAAACAGCCCCGCCCGCAATGACGACAAACATAACAGCGTTGACAACGAGAACAGCTTTAAGCGTGCCGCGTTGCCGTTCGCGTAATTTCTCAATTGCGCAGTTATTTTCACAACATGAAGCCATATCAAATTCCCTCGTGAACCTAACAAATTGATGAAAGCATAAGTAACCTCTATGGGCTATGAGTGTCGAAACCGTTCTTGAAACTGCAACACTAGGCTGTAAATCACCGGGAACACCAAAAGGCTTAATATCAACACGGTGAGCATGCCACCCAACGCGGGGGGCGGCGATACGTTGAGTCACATCAGCACCGGTTCCGGTCGCCGTCATGATGGGTATCAAACCTATGATGTTGGCCAGTGAGGTAATGGCTACCGGTCGTACCCGTAGAGCCGTTGCCGCTTCGCTAGCCGCTCGGATTTCCTCGCCGGTCAATGGCCCCTGTTTTTGCGCCCGCAGCTTATCAAGTTCAATGTCGATAAAACTCAGCACCATCACCCCGGTTTCCGCCGCCGTACCGGCCAGGGCGATGAAGCCGACATAGACGGTAATCGACAGGTTGTATCCCAACCAGTATATGAACCAAATTCCACCAATCAGGCTGAATGGAATCGCCAACATCACGATAGTCGGCTCGGTGATATTTCGAAAGGCGGTATACAGCAGGATAAAAATCAGCAGTAGCGTGATGGGCACCACGATGCGCAATCGTTCCGCCGCCCGTTCCATGTATTCAAATTGACCGGACCAAGTGACGGTATAACCTGCCGGTATCGTGACATTTTCGGCTAAGGTCTTTTTTGCCTGCTCCACATAACCACCGATGTCAGAGATTTTAAGGTCGACATAAATCCAGGCGTTGGGCCGTGCATCCTCGGTTTTAATCACATCCGTACCGCGTTTAAAGTTGATGTCTGCCACCGATGTTAAAGGAATCTGGCTGCCTGTCGGGGTGGAAATCAACACTCGTCGCAAAGCTTCCGGGTTATCCCGCAGATCGCGCGGATAGCGCAAATTGACCGGATAGCGCTCTAGCCCTTCGACGGTTTCAGTGATGTTCATGCCGCCAATCGCACTTTGAATCACATCCTGTACATCGCCGACCGTTAAGCCGTAACGCGCGGCGGCTTCGCGGTTGATGTCGAAATCCAGAAAATAGCCGCCGACGGCCCGGTCACCGTAGGCAGACAGCGTATCCGGCAGGGTTTTCATCGCCTGCTCGATTTGCAGCGACAGGGATTGCAGCACATTCAGATCGGGACCGGACACCTTGATGCCCACCGGGGTTTTGATGCCGGTAGACAGCATGTCTATCCGGGTTTTAATGGGCATGGTCCAGGCGTTGGCCAATCCGGGAAAATGAATGGACTTGTCCATTTCATCCATCAGTTGCCGGGTGGTTTTGGTTGGATCAGGCCACTCTTCTCGCGGCTTTAACTTAATGGTAGTTTCTACCATCATCAACGGCGCGGCATCGGTGGCGGTTTCGGCCCGGCCAATCTTGCCGAACACATGATGCACTTCCGGAAAGGTCTTAATAATCTTGTCGGTCTGTTGCAAGACTTCCCTAGCCTTGGTGATGGATATGCCCGGAAAGGTGGTGGGCATGTATAAAATATCGCCTTCATCCAGAGGTGGCATAAACTCGCTACCCAGTTTGGATAAGGGATAGAGCGTAGAGGCCATCAACAGCAGCGCCACGATGAGCGTGGCACCCCGCCAGCGCATCGCTACCCTTAAGACCGGCGAATGAATGGCATGTAAAATCCGATTAATCGGGTTTTTGTGTTCGGGGATGATCTTGCCGCGCACAAAATAGCCCATCAACACTGGCACCAACGTGATGGTCAATATCGCGGCAGCGGCCATTGCATAGGTTTTGGTAAACGCCAATGGGCTGAACAAGCGGCCTTCCTGTGCCTGCATGGTGATGATCGGCAGAAAGGACACGGTAATCACCAACAGCGAGGAAAACAGCCCTGAGCCGACTTCGCGGGAGGCATTACCGATGACCTCCCAGCGTTCCTCGGAAGTCAGCTTGGCTTGTTTTTTCTCAGCCGCTTCAGCAAGATGTTTGTGAGCATTTTCGACCATCACCACGCCACCATCGACCATGTCGCCAATCGCCAGCGCGATGCCACCCAAGGACATGATATTGGCGTTCATGCCTTGCCATTTCATCACGATAAAGGCCATCAAAATGCCTAGCGGCAAGGTGATGACAATCACCAAGGATGAGCGCAAGTGCAGCAAAAACAAGGCCACCAGAGCACAGACGATGATCAGTTCTTGGCTCAGCGCATCTTTCAAGGTATCTACCGCTCGTTCGATCAAACTGCCGCGATCATAGACGGGAACAATTTCTACGCCTTCCGGTAAACCTTTTCTTAGTTCATCCAATTTCTTCCGCACGTCCTCGATGGTTGCCAGGGCATTTTCGCCAAAACGCATCACCACCACGCCGCCCGCCACCTCGCCTTCGCCATTGAGTTCGGTCACGCCTCGGCGCAGTTCGGGGCCAATCTGGATATGTGCGACATCCTGCAAGCGTATCGGCGTACCGTTGGCATCGACACCCACCGGGATGGTATTTAGATCGGCGATGGATTTGATATAACCCAAGCCTCTGACCATGTACTCGGTTTCGCCCACCTCCAGTAAACGTCCGCCGACATCGTTATTGGAGCGTTTGATGGCCATCATCACGGTGGATAACGGAATCTCATAGGCTTGCAGGGCGTTGGGATCGACTTCCACCTGATATTGTTTGACGTAACCGCCGACCGAAGCCACCTCGGAAACGCCGGGAACTGTCTGCAAGGGATAGCGTAGATACCAGTCTTGAATCGAGCGCAGTTGCGCCAGATCATGCTTGCCGGTCTTATCCACCAAGGCATATTCGTAAATCCAGCCGACACCGGTGGCATCCGGACCAAGTGCTGGCGTGACGCCTTGCGGCAGACGATTTTTGACATAGTTGAGATACTCCAGTACCCGCGACCGCGCCCAATACATGTCCGTGCCGTCTTCGAAAATGACATAGACGAAGGACAAACCGAAGAAGGAATAGCCGCGTACCACTTTGGCATGCGGCACGGCCAGCATGGCGGTGGTCAAGGGGTAGGTGACCTGGTTTTCGACCACCTGCGGAGACTGGTCGGCATAGTCGGTGAAAATAATCACCTGCACGTCGGACAAGTCCGGTATGGCATCCAAAGGCATGTTCTTGAACGACCAAACTCCGCCGATGGCCAGGATAATCGCCCCCAGCAATACCATGAAGCGGTCTTTCAACACGCTATTGATGATGAAATCAGTCATGGTTATGCGCTCCCTGCTCAACTGGCAACGATTCGGTTGCGGATGGCTGTGCTGCCGAAGGTTCCACCATTTTAGCCGTGGCTTCGTTCAGCTTGGACTCGGAATCGATCAGAAATTGCGCCGAGGTGACCACTTCCTCGCCGGCATTCAGACCGTCAATAATGGCAATATCGTCATTGGACGATAAACCCGTCGTTACCCGGCGCGGTTCGAATTTACCGGGACCGCGCACCACCAAAACCTGGGTTTGCGCGCCGGAACGGATCACCGCTTCGGAAGGAATCACCACTGCATCCAGTTGTTTGCCGGCTTGAATGGTGACTTCGGCGAACATATCGGGCTTTAACAGCAAGTCGGCATTATCGAATACCAGTCGCACTTTAATAGTCCGGGTCTTGGCTTCGGCATAGGGATAGATAAACGCCAGGCGACCTCTGAACGTCCGGCCTGGAACACCGGCCAAGCGCATGTGAACCGGGTCGCCTTCTTTAACCCAGGGTAGTTCGTACTCGTAAATTTCGGCATATACCCAGACCGTGGATAGATCGGCGATCATGTACAGCTCTGTTTCCGGGGTAACATATTGGCCTTCGCGAGCACCGATGTTGATGACGATGCCGTCTGCTGGAGTATGAATATGCAAGCTCTTTTTGATGGCTTGGCTATCCGTCAGCTCATGAAGTTGATGCGCCGGCACATCCAGCAGATTTAAGCGTTCGCGGGAGCTTTTGACCAACTCTTCCGCACCTCGGCGGATGTCTTCGATAGGGCTTTTTTCCAGCACCTTGAGATTGTTTAGCGCCAACACATATTCCTGCTGGCTGGCCACCAATTGCGGAGAGTAAATGCTCAGCAGTTCCTCATTCTTCCGGACCCTTTGCCCGGTCTTATCGGCACGTAAGGTTTCGATCCAGCCTTCAGTTTTGGGGTGCAGACGAACAATATGCTCTTCGTCATAGGCTACCCGGCCAACGGCTCGGACCACATGCGAAAGCAAGGTTTGTTTGGCTAGCGCGGTCCGCACGCCGATATTTTGTACCGTGGCGGCATCGATCCTCACGGCACCGGCCGAATCGTCAGCTTTTGCCTCGTCCTCGGCATACACGGGCAGATAATCCATGCCCATATTGTCTTTGGCCGGAATCGGTGACGTGACCGAGGGATTCATCGGGTTGCGGTAAAACAGAATTTTGGGTTGCTTGGCCGCATTAGCGTCGGCATAAACCGGCTCATAGTCCATGCCCATCGCATCCTTGGTTGGCACCGGGGACGTTGCCGATGGATTCATGGTATTTCTGTAAAATAAAGGCTTCTTGCCTTCTACCGGTTGAATCGCTGATTTCTGTTTGGGTGATTGCGCCAACCAATAGCCACCCGCCAAGCCTATCCCCAGCATCACCGCTGCGGTTAATAACAGTTGTTTATTCATAAATGTTGTCCTCGCCCACATTCGCGCAGAGTTGCGCCAATGCTTGTTGGGCTTCCGTGAAGGCTTTCCAGTATTGGGTTTCGTATTCGAACAAGGTAATCTGGCTGCGTACCAAGTTCAAAAAATCGACTTTGTTGACCTGATAACCGGCCAGCATGGAGGCGACGGTTTGCCGGGCCTGCGGAATGATGCCGGTATCGAACAAAACGAATTGCTGTTTGGCCCGCTGGTAATCGCTATGGCTTTGGGTAATTTCAGAGCGAACCGTGTTCCATCGATCTTGCAGCGCATAGCGTTGTTGCATCAGTTCGCTGTTGCGCTGATCTATCATCTTGTTCTGCTTACTGCCGGCAAAAATCGGCAGATTCATGCTGACGCCCAAACTGAGCAGATCGGAGCGCCGGCTACCATCCGGCATGTTATTGCGGGCGCCATACGCTGCTTCGACATTAAAATCGGGCAATACGTCTTTTTGAGCCAGTTCCAGTTTGGATTGCGCCGTGTTTATGCCTTGGCGGTCGCTTTCCAGCAGAGGCCTCGACGTTTCCGCTTGTTGATACAGGCGGTCCTCCTGTCTGATTTCCGGTAGCTGTATTGAAAGCGTGGCGGGTAATTGCACGGAGTTGTTGGCGGGTTGATCCAGCAAGGCGTTGAGTTTGGCCACAGTGCTGCGCCGCATCCCGGTCAGAGTGATTTTTTGATCCAGCAATTTGGATAATTCCAGCTGGGCCAGCAATACATCCTGTTGCAAGCCTTCGCCGACTTCGTATTTGCTTCTGGCGATGTCGACAAACTGCTGTAATAAGGTGTGATTGTTGTTCACAATCTCCAGCGTCCGGTCCAGATAAAAAACCTGCCACCACAGGGTTTTGACATCGCTGAGCAAACGTAGTCGCAGTTCATCGGCATTGAGCGTTGCGGCTTCCGCTTCATACATCGCCGCCTGCTCGCGTAGCGCCAATTTGCCGGGAAAAGGAATGGCTTGGGAAAGGCCGAAACCGATTTGCGTCATGTCTTCCGGCCGGGTGCTGAAACTATTGGTCGGCAGGCTCATGGCATTGAAGCTGATCTGCGGGTCGGGCAGACTGCCTTCCTGCGATGGAATGGCGGCCATCGCCTTGGCACGGGCCAGCATTTGCGCTAGGTCGGGGTTGTCCTGAGCGACTTTTTGGGTGGCCGCCTCAAGCGTCAATAGAGGGTGCTCACCTGCGATGGTCACGCGGCAGACGATAAACAGCGTCGCCATCAGCAGACGCTTTAAATGAACAGATCTCATGATTGTCCTCATAAGCTCGTTATAGCAATGACGATCAACCAACAGGCTGACTTAGCCGATGTTGATCGTCTTAATGGCGATGGTTGTTTTTACGGCAAAACACCGCCGTTGAACAGCTTAGAGGGTAATAATCGGCGGTTTTATATCCGGGGGGACAAACAACGAAACCGATGTGGGTAATTCTCCAGCGCTATAGCGGCTAGAGATATGGGACGGGATAAACCTAAAGGATGATGTAATTGCGCAATCGACGCAAACATGAAAGCTGCAACTGGCCAAGTGAGGCTTGGCAGTAACGGAGTGACAATGATCGGAATGAGATGAAGCTGAAAACCCTTCGTCGCCCATTTCGTCGGCAGCAGCAACGATTTGTACAATCGATAACTGCCTTGTGAGTTCAGAATAATGAGCAAACGCAACCACAACAGGCATAATTGCCATGATGAGGGTTAACATTATGGTTAAGCGTAGGTTCATCGTGTTGCGGATTTAACGAATCAAGGTTATCGACCGGTTTTTGTTGCATTCAGACTGATAATACTATCGGTATTTGCAGAAAGTACAACTTTTTTAACCCATCGACTGATAACAAGGTGGTAATTGAAACCAAGCTTGTTACCCTCGTTTGATAGAGCGGATCGAGTCTAGGAATACGTTTTCGCCATTCTCAGCTAATGCGGTTCCTAGCCGATGTTATCGGGCTGTTCTCAACTAATGTGGGCTCATTCTCACTTAATCTGGTTCCTGACGCCCGGATATTCTCAGCTAATGTGGTCCCGAAAAACGGATGTAATCGGTTCCTGCGATTTATGTTATCGGGCCGCTACATCTAGCGGTTTGATCGCACACAACAATTTTTCCAGCTCCATCGAAATTGATACCCCAATTACGCCCGTCGTTCACCCTCCTTAGGTTTTCAGGGAAATTAGGGCGACTATACAACGCCTTTTGTTGGATAACCGTCATTCTCCTGAGTTGGATCGCATTTTGACCCACATATCGCTTCAAAGGCTCAACGTCGCTGAACAGGGAAAGAAATTGAGGATCGACAGTTAGATCGTCAAAGCTCTTTTTGTACACGGTCTTATCTGAAACGGTGCTTTCATATGCTTTTTTTGAAGCTACAAAAATCGTCTCGTTTAAACAGTAAAAGTCAAAATACGAATCGAAAATAAAAGTTTCCTCGGGTACAACAGAGAGCTCGCCGTTTACAAAAATGGCATTAATCATCGTGTTACGAACACGAGGTCGCCATGTCGGAGCGGTTTTTCTAATGGCGTAAACTGTGTCATCACCATTCTGGAATTTGACCAAATAGCCAACTGCGCCTTTTAGTTGCTTAAGCGTTGCGTCGGTGTTTTCGGCTTCGGGAACATCAACAACTTGCAGTAACGCGATTAATCCATCACTTTCTTCCAGTGCGTGTATCAAGCAACTGCTTTCGTTATTTTGCGATATGTGGGTGTAAGCCACAGTTTCAGATATTCTCGATGTTTCCGATTTAATCGCGCTACGAAAAAGGTCTTCAACCTGCTCGTCGGTTCTAACGTGCCAGGCTCGAAACTTCGCTGCTGTCGAGCTTTTCTTAAAAACCCAGAGCTGAACTGTCGAATTGTCGTAATCAAATTGCCGCCAATCTAAAAAATCAGTCATTCCTTTCTGTTCCCCATGCTTATATAACTCCCCTGAACCTCTTGACAAAAATATGTGCCAGGAGTCGGAGACTCCATGCTTAGAAGCTTGATTATCCTTTCGTGGTGATTAATCGAAACTTTGGCTTCGTATAAATTCCACCCCATGACTAAAAGGATTGGATTCATAATGATTTGGCCGGCACGATAAGAAATCAGAAAAAGCCAAATCAAAAAAACCGCCAACCCAGCAATTTTTCCTGCCGATCCATAATCGACACCCATGAAGGAAACAATGTAAGGAAAGCTATAGCTTATAAGCTCACTCGGAATAGGCTTGGATTCAATGACGTTAAGTGGATATTTGTACCGTAATCTGCGCAATACCATGATTGTTAGAGCAAGGCACAGCAGTGTTACCGCAATAGTCGATAACGACAAATATGGGTGGTTGCTAGTGGGGAGAACGCAGTTACGCCAGCTATGGCAAAGCTCTTTTTCCCAAAACTCTTGTTTTATGTCCTGCAAACCGAGAATGATGGCCAGCGGAAAGTAAGAGCCTAGAAAGACCAGAAATGCGGGAACTAGTCGAAATTGCATTGGATTTCCTCGTCTGGCATCTATTCGATGTTAACTCGTATGGTATTGTTTTTTCATTGCAGATTACCTTTATCAATATCTTGTTCGCCAATGCGCTATTAAGGACTGTTTCATCATACTCCAGAATGATAGACGCCAAATTACGCAAATCGACCAGTTCATCATCTATGTTGGCCTGTTAATTTTTGGAGAAACCACGCACAAAGAACGCCAGTTAATTGATTTTGATACCGCCTAAAAGCAAACTTAACGCATGCAGTAAAACATCAAATTCTCTCGACGCTTGATCATCTCGCCCTTCATCAATAACGATAATGCTTTCGTAACCTGGATAAGAATTATTGCCCTCAGACTGTATTTTCTTTACGCCATAATCAACTTCAAACTCCCACTGGGTACCATCACAAACATCAGGATCGACGTATTGGTTTTTCCACTTCCAGACATTGATAGTGTCCAACTTGCGTCTGAAATTTATCCACCTTCTGGTTGATGGAGCAACTTCAATCTGCTTTTGCGGATAATCGGGATGCGCCTCGAACAGTTTGTATTTGAGTACGCCATTTTCAAACTTAACGCTATGATTAGGCCCCGTGAAACCGCCAATGTAAAACTCCAGCTTGTACGGCTTGATACCGTCCGGTTCTGGATTGAGCAAATTCTCCAAGCTCGGCATTTCTTTACCGAATTCATGCCCGCAAGCCTGGCAATACCATTTAGCCGATTCATCGCTAATACAGCAACCACCGAGTACAAATTTACCTTTTTTGGATTCCTCCCATGCTTCTTCCGTCGCCATACCGTACCTGATCGGCACAACTTTACTGCTTACGCATACTGGGCAATGCGGGCGCCTTCTTGACATGAGTTGACCACCTAATTACTAAATATGAAATGGTATGATATTAATCCATATCATATACTATCATTCGATATATCCCATAACCTCCCTCCCCTTTGAATACAAAAAGCGGAATGTCAGCATTGACACGAATCAGCGCCAAATAATAATGATCATTATATTTATTAGAGCGATATTCTCTCGTTAATTACCCTTGATCGGCGACGGCTTTTAGGTCATTTTTCGCATTTTGCAGCCAACGGTTTTCAACAATCCAGTTTTTATAGTCATTCCGCCATCTACCGTAGTAGCGTTTGGCAATAGCTTTGACGATCGCATTCACTTCCGGATTATAGGCGATGACTTTGATCGCCAATCCACCAAAAGGTAATTCTCTCAGAGAAACCCAAATACCATTGATGGTTACAACTTCCTCGACGTAGCGGGGTTTCTGCTCGACAACAATGTCTTCGCTAACCAGCCATTTCTTCAGATCGACGCCATTAACAATCGCTTCTTTCGCTTCGTCAGGATCAAAGTTTTCTGGATGAAATTCTCTCAAATCGATTTCCAATGCCCAAAGACCTAGCTGATCTAACTTAGCTTGTTTTTCACTGTCCACGAAAGAACTATAGGCCACCTCTATCAAAACCTGGGTGTCGCTAGAATACCCAATCAAATCCGGAATGATTTCACCTAGTTGTTTTTCAACCTCAATTCTTTCCAACATAAGCCAGGTTGGGTTAACGCTGCTAAGCTTGAGTTGCTGAGACAATTGCTGATGTAACACTGATGGCACATTAAGACCGCCTGCTTCCTGGATAACCCGCTTGGCAAACTGATGCAAAAGGGTTTCATGATTTACCACACAGGCAATCTTGTTGGACTCATGAGCGAAGTGATGCTCACGCTCTCCACCCTTTTTAGCTACCATTCGTTCGCCGCATACTATGCAGCTACAGTTACAGCCTAATCCGCGTTCAGTTTCTGAAACGTGAGTGATGCGATTTGATGTATCCATTGCAAACTGAGTGCTCATAGTTATTTACCTCTTAAGTAAAATTAAGGAGAACTCAGTTTGATGAATTTTTTTCTGCCGAAAAAGGCTCAAACCACCGCAAACCGGTTTTTGGATAGTTTATGCGTGATGTAATTCAATGCCTTATCGATTGGTTAGATAGCGTACCTAGTGATGAAAAAGCACATCAAATACTTCGTATCTTAGCGGCAGGATCGCTTATTCAGCATTCAAATGAGGAGAAGATTAAACGATTTACAAACAAGGATATTTTTAAAGCCGCTGATCCAGAAACACTTGATACACCAAATAAATGGGTAAATTGGAAAAACACAGTACTTCCCTATTGGGATATAAAAAAACAGCGTGTTATAGAGTTTGCACATAACCAAGGCCTGGATTCATATCCTGACATTGAATGTTATATATCTGATGGCGGAAGGGGAAATCCATCCAGTTATTGGATAGTAAAAAAGCCTTTACCTGAAATTGCTGATGACAAGGAATTACCCAATATCACAGCATCGAGTAAAAATGAAAATAACATTGTCGATTATGATTTAGCCGATAAAGGTGAAGTTAAGCCGGCCTGGATAGCGAAATGGTTGCTGCATACTGGTGAAGTACGATTGTCTATGCGGCATATCACGACAATCATCATTTTCTTACTAACTATCGGAGTAACCGCAGCACTCATATCTCTAGCAAACTGGCTGGTTCTTACAACTCCCAGACCAGTTACAACGCGGGAGTTAACCATGTTTTTAAGTATGTTTATCATCCCTTACGGTACATGGCTTTTATTCATCAAACCTTGGATACGTTTGTTCGATGATCGTATTGTGGTTGCGCCAGAATTACTGGTATCGATGAACGAAAAATCTGCGCAAATCGAATTATTCCGGGACGGTGATTTAAGATTAATTCGCCTTGTTCGCTATTCGGCACCCTGCCCTATTTGTGGTGCAACGATTCACCTCGAAAACGGAGAACCTGATTTCCCTCGCCGTTTAGTTGGACGCTGCTATGACAGCCCAAGAGAGCATGTTTTCAGCTTTGACCGCGTTACGCAGAAAGGCATCGCTTTGAGAGGCTCAGAACTAACCCTCTTTGTGAAATAGCGCAAAAATTCCACGAAAGTCGATAATCAAACACATGTGTGGCCGCTACGCCCTGACGACAACATCGGAAGCGCTTATGGAGCATTTCCAATTGCTGCGCCAGGTTCGTTTCCAGCCCAGCTACAACATTGCTCCCGCGCGGAAAATTCTCAATATCGTTGAATTGGAAAATGGTTCGAGAAAGGCGATAAACCTATTCTGGGGTTTGGTACCGTCATGGGCAAAAGACAGCAAAAACAGCTCGCACCTAATCAATGCCCGCATGGAAACGATTCGAGAAAAACCCTCTTTTCGATCAGCCTTCAAGCAACGACGCTGCCTGATACCAGCGTCCGGATTTTATGAGTGGCAAAAGCTCGAAGCCTGCAAACAGGCCTTTCATATTCATAGGCAAGACCTTACATTATTCGCGTTTGCTGGACTTTGGGAGCAATGGCAACACGACGCCGAAACACTGTATTCCTGTACGATCATCACTACCGCCGCGACCGAATTGATGCAACCCATTCATGACAGAATGCCGGTGATCATTCCGCCAGAGCACTATCATGATTGGCTGGATAAATCGACCGGCGCCGATGAAGCGTTCGGGTTGCTTAACAACCAATACTACTTGGATATGACAGCTTCACCAGTCAGCGATTGGGTCAACAGCCCAACGCATGACGATGAGCGTTGCATTGTTTAAATTATTTGCTACCTACGATCAGAACGAATTGACTGTATTCCATCGGCTTTAGCCTCGCGCAACCTCCGGATAATATCGGCAATGTAATAACACTCGCGATCCAATAATTCGACACCATGGCGTAATTTAACCGCATCTTTGACTTGGGCATATTCTTCATCTGTCATTCCTGGCCCAAAAAAATCCGTCAAGTCCGAGCGGTTAGTAAGAAAAGCAACGCTGTTCGGTCCAAAATCCAGGATAGGCCAAAGTACATTTTGCAAAAAATCTTCAACCAATTCAGGATCGCTATAAATGTCATCTTCCGTCATTTTTACCTCAACTTCTTCTTAACCTCGGCCAAGCTCCGCTTCCGCTCCAATGCCTGATCAAACGACTCCCCTGGCTTAGCTATCTCCGACAACGACGTCCCCGTCAGCCGTGCAATCACCGCCGCCCTTGTTTCCCCCGGCCTTGCCTGTTTGTTGATTTCATCTTCGGTAAGCTGTTTACGTTCTAACGACTTAGGTTTACTGCTGTCTTTCAAACCAAACTGAAACTGAAAATGCGTGATGGTTCGACCGGATTTACGCTGGCCATATTTGACCCACAAATTGGAATGCTGATTAATTTCCTCGACAGCCGGATCGATAACCCGCTTTTTCAGGTCAACCACCCTATCGTATTTCTCGGCCACCTGGAACTGGCGTTTTAGCCACTCGACTTCAATTTCTCGCTCACCTGCCGAACTCCATTGCACTAACAATTCGTATAGGCGGATTGAGTACACACTTTCGAACCTGGCAACGTGCTTGAGCTTGTATTTGGTGAATTCTCGGGACAATTGCGACAAATAAGGGATGATACCAACAGAGAAACTAAGAACCAGCTTGCCCTCGCCTGGCACATAGTCGATGCTACTTATCCAGCGTGTTTTTCGCTGTTTAATTTGCGGATTATCTGGATCGGGATCATCAATAATGACGCTGCGCTCATAAAGTTTTTCAGTGGCTTTTTTGAGATCACGATAGGCGTTGGTAAGATTTTCCAAACCCGCCAAATCAGCCACGCCGGAAGCCGTTATTTCAAAACGATAGTTCTCCGTCAAAATAGCCTTGGAATCAATCTGCGCAATACAGGCCAGCAAAACCCTCTGCTCGGCCAGCGTCAGCATGTAGCTAGCTTCGACAACCTTGTTGGATTTGACAACGGTGAGTTGAGCCGATTGTTCCAAGATAATATGACGACATGAAGTAAACGATGTCTAACTATACGCCCATTCCAAAATAACGACAAATAAAAATAACTGTCGTTGTTTTAACGATCAATTTGTCGTCATATGGTCATGGATAACAACAGAAATAGAGGTCCTGGAAGCGATGGAAATTAAGCAAATACGGTCAACGATCAATCTGTCGTCATATAAGATCAATTCGTCCACCTGAAACGATTAATTTGTCGTTGTTTAACGATCAATCTGTCGTCATATCACGATCAATCTGTCGTTGTTTTTAGGCTGAAAGCCTTGATATAAATGGCCTGCACGGCTCTTAAAAAATATTAAAAAAGGAAAAAACAAAAAAGGTGGTGACGATCAATTTGTCGTTATATGGGGGAAACTGCTTGTACAAAGCTATTTTTTGGCAAAAATTGATTTAATGTTAACCGAGATTTGACTCATTTTTGATCAAAAAATAGCTAAAAAATTGACAACTGTTGATGATTATTTAACCGAAATATCTGGGCAGGATATGTGAAGTGCTAGCACCGGCATTGCCGATACTAGCGCTTCACTTCCTCTTATTCGCGCTATGCACTCAAAGGGAATCCTGCTCTGCGAGGCCAACCGGCTACCGCCGACACATGTTTAACGGATGGTTAATATGAAGAAAGATGCCAATAGTGAAAAGAAGCCGACGCGGAAGAACAGCACGCCAATTGTTGTGCGGGTTACACCGGAGGAAAAAGCGGCAATAGATGGTCATGCTCGACAGACAGGCCATAGCACATCGGCCTATCTGCGATTGCTTGGCCTTGGATACGCCCCCAAAAGCATTGTTGACAATAAAAAGGTTTTAGAGTTGGCGAAGATCAATGGCGACCTGGGAAGGCTTGGTGGGTTGCTTAAACTTTGGTTAACCAATGATGCCCGTACTGCGCAGTTTGGGGACAATGTTATACGATCTGCCCTTGCTCGAATTGAAGATACACAAGTACAGATGGTTGAGGTTATGAAATCAATTATATTGCCTCGATCAGAATTATAAGAATTTCAATAACCGGCTTCATTTTGATGGCGAAAAGCGAGGATAACCATATTTTATTTAGGGCAATAAGGTTTTTTAGGTGGGATCCCCTCGAAAAAGGATTATTACTTTCTGCATATCACCGATGAGATGCAACGCCGATGATATACAGAAAGGAAAATTAAATGCAGATCAATAAATTATCGTATCGAAGAACGTTTTCAGGTAGCTATATGTAGCGGCTTGCAATCGAAAATGCGCAAACCAGCAATCAGCGCATTTTTCGACCGGAATTGGCTGCAACTGACGGGCATTCAAACCGAGATTATTTGCAACTGAAATATATCGCCGGCCATCGGCCAAAAACAATTACTCACGACTCTTTAAACTCTCTTCTGCGAAGGTCCGCACGTCACCCGTTTTCTGACACTCAATATCGCATAACCTCCTTTAAATTTTGTGCTGTAGCGTTGGCATACCTGCAATACAGGGAAGGCATCAAAAACAGATTCAACAACGTCGAGGTAATCAAGCCACCGAGTATCACCACCGCCATGGGGTATTCGATTTCGTGGCCGGGCACGTTGCCTTTCAGGATCAGCGGTAACAGGGCCAGACCGGCACAGGCAGCGGTCATTAGAATCGGTGCCAGACGTTCTTCCGCACCACGCATCGCCAATCCTGCCCCAAATACCTGGCTTTCTTGTTGTTCCAGATGTCGATAGTGGCTTAAAAGCATAATGCCGTTTCGGGCAGCAATCCCCAGTACGGTGATGAAACCGACCAGCGAGCCGAGCGACAGTACCCCGCCACTTAAAAACGCTCCAACAACGCCGCCGATCAACGCAAACGGCAAAGTTAACGCCACTAAAAGCGCCAAGCGCAGCGAGCGAAAATCGACATGCAGTAACACCAGGATGCCCAGCAATGAAGCCAGACTCAACCACGCCAGCCGTTCGCTGGATGCTTGTCGTGCAGCGTATTCGCCCAGAAACTCCGGGTGATAGCCTTGCGCAAACGTCAGGTTTTTCACGCGCCTTTCAATTTCCCTTGCCACGCCGCCTAAATCGTTGCCACTGACATTGCAGGTAACGTCGATTCGTCGCGAGGCGTTTTCACGTTTAATTTCGTTCGACGTAGGTGCAATGTAGATGTCCGCCACATCGCCCAACGGCACGCGTGCCCCGGATGGTGTATCGATAGTTAATTGCCTAAGTGCAGCGAGATCATGACGGACCCACTCAGCCCCCCAAACCGTCACGTCGATGACTTTTTGGTTACGGTAAATTTCGCCGACCTTACTGCCTTTGATTAGCGTGGCCGCGGCCCGGCGCACTTGACCGGCTGTCAAACCAAAGTTGGCCGCCACGTCAGGCTTCAGCCGGATCTGTATCTGCGGGACCAATATTTGTGGTTCCACCTTTAGGTTGGTGATGCCCGGCACATCAGTGATGGTTTTACCGACTTCGGCAGCCTTATCTCGTAGCACATCCAAGTCGGGTCCGTACAAGCGCACCACCACGGTCGCACTGGCGCCGGTCAGCACTTCCTTGATCCGTTCGCGCAGATAGGTCAACACATCGCGGTACAGCCCTGGATAGCCCTCGACTACGGCCTGGATTTTCGCCACGGTGCTATCGTAATCAACCGCCGTATCCAAACTAATCCATAACTCGGTAAAATTCGGTCCTACCACTTCGTCGGCCACTTCAGCCCGGCCAATATGTGAACCGAAATTGCGCACACCGGGAATCGCCCTTAGTTCCTTGCTGACCTGTATCGTAATGCGGCGCATGGCTTCCAGCGAGGTACCGGGCTTTTCGACCCAGTGCATCAAAAAATCGGTTTCCTTGAAGTTGGGCAGAAACGACTCGCCGAGTCGTGGTAAAGCGATAGCCGTCGATATAAAAGCCACCAGCAGGAAACCTGTTGCCCATTGCGGACGGCTGACGATAGCCGGCAAGAGCTGTCGATAATACCGCTTTAAAACCTGCGTCAGCGGCGCTTCACTTTGGTGTGGCTTGGCATTCGGCAGCAGCATCAGGCACAAAGCCGGCGTCACGGTCAGCGCCACCAGCAGCGAAGCCAGAATCGCCAACAGATAGGAAAACGCCAGTGGCCTAAAAAAGGTGCCGGCCAAGCCGTCCAGGAAAAAAACTGGTACGAACACAAGCGCTACGATCAAACTGGCAAAAACTACCGCGCTACGCACTTCCATCGAGGCCTTCAAGACCACCCGAAAAGTTGACAGCGGATGCACTGCCTCTCGGTTCAACCGCAACCTGCGCATGATGTTTTCGACGTCGATAATCGCATCATCCACCACTTCACCGACTGCAATCACCAGGCCGGCCAGTACCATGGTGTTAAGCGTGCCGCCGCGCAAATACAGCACCAGAGCAGCCATCAGCAGCGACAGCGGAATCGCCGACAGGCTGATCACGGCTGTTCGCCACTCGAACAAAAAGGCAATCAGAATGATCGCGACTAGAATGCAACCCAATATCAGTGCATCACTTAAATTATCTAACGAACGTTCGATGAAGGTTGCCGGACGAAAGATGGTCGGATCGATGTCGACCTCGTGCAGACCGGGTTGCAAAGCCGCCAATGTCGCTTCGACCTTCTGAGTCACATCCAAGGTATTGCCCCAAGGTTGTTTTTCGACAATCAGCAGTAAGCCCGGCCCATCGTTGATCACCGCGTCGCCAATCGGCGGCGGGTGGCTTTCGACGATTTCGGCCACATCGCCCAAGCGTAATGGCGCACCGCCAGTGAACTGCACCACGGTGCGTGCCATATCGTCCGGTGTTTGCAGCGAAGACACGTGTGTCACCGGCAGGCGTTGATTGGGTAGATCGACAAAGCCGCCAGCAGATACGGTGGCTGCATCGCCCGCCGCACGCACCACCGCATCCAGCGTCACGCCGTTGGCGGCCAGGCGATCAGGATCGACCAGTACCTGTAACTGCCGATCACGTTGCCCCCAAATGGCTACGTTGGCCACACCCGGCACCGCCATCAAGCGTGGGCGAATGGTCCACAAAGCCAATTCGGACAATTCCATCTGCGACAGTTTTTTCGATGAAATGCCAATCTTCAGCGCCCGACTGGTGGACGATAACGGCGATAACATCACCGGTGCGCGAGCCACAGCCGGTAGGCGTGGAGTGACGGTGGCGACGCGCTCTTGCACCAACTGTCTGGCCCGCATCAAATCCGTGCCCTCCTGAAAGATACAGACCACTGACGACAGACCCAACACCGACTTGGAACGTAGGGTTTTTAGCCAGGCCGTGCCGTTTACCGCGTTTTCCAAGGGCACGGTGATCAGGCTCTCCACTTCCTCGGTGGACAATCCGGGTGCTTCAGTCTGGATTTCAACCAGCGGCGGCGCGAATTCCGGGAACACATCCAGCGGCATTTGCCGCGCGGCTTGCACACCCAATATCACCAGTACCACAGCCAAGGCCAACACTAATAGACGTTGGCGTAAGGCAACGGTAATCAACCAGCGCATCATTTGCCGACTCCAAATTCGGTGCCGAACAATTCGGCCACACCGGAAGTAACCACTTCGATACCCGCCACGATGTCGCCCGTTACGGCGGCTTGATCGTCAACCACCCGCAGTATCTGTACCCGTCGGCGCATATACCTATTGGTTTCCAACACTTGATATATCCAGCTGCCACCACTCACGTCATGCACAATCGCCGACCAGGGTACGACGAGATTTTCGTCATCCGTACGCAACGGGATTGAAACACCGACCCGCTGACCGGGGCGGAATGCGGCATCCGAATTTTTCACTGCGTAGAACAGATCGACCGTGGCGGCCACCGGATTGGC
>FSSH01000477.1_pt1 | contig 25949 bp, 20 predicted proteins | sample 1166101 | NCBI WGS metagenome assembly FSSH01 (sample SAMEA32972668, study PRJEB13176) | freshwater metagenome | biome: Drinking water system; feature: Biomass in drinking water that filtered by 0.45 um membrane; material: drinking water | place: USA | collected 2012-12-20 | depth 0 m
GCCTGGCCGACCCGCATTTTTTTCACACGGTGACTTACCTGTGCCAGCACAATGAAGAAGGCGCGCTCGGCATTGTCATCAACCGACCGACCGGCATGAAGTTACGCGATATTTTCGAGCAAATGGGGATTAAGACCGAGCTGGAAAATGTGCTGGAAACCCCGGTGTTTGCTGGCGGTCCGGTACAGCAGGAACGCGGCTTCGTGATTCACGATGCCTGTGAACAACGCTGGGATTCCAGCATCAGCACCGCCGAGAATATCACCCTGACCAGTTCCCGCGACATTCTCGAAGCTATCGCCGAAGGCAAAGGCCCCAGCCATTATTTGATCGCGCTGGGCTATGCCGGTTGGGGTAGCGGTCAACTGGAGAAGGAAATGGTCGAAAATGCCTGGCTGAACACGCCTTGCGGCGAAGCGATACTCTATGAAACACCGATTAGCCAACGCTGGAATGCGGCGGCCGGACAGCTGGGTATCGATATTAATCGTCTGACTACGCCGGCAGGCCATGGTTAAGATTGATCCGCTGGTGGCAAAATTCAGTAGTGATGCTTATCTGGGGTTTGATTTCGGCAATAAAAAAATCGGCGTTGCGGTGGGACATGCCGGCACCGGTATTGCCAGTCCGCTGCAAACCATACCGTCGCTTAATCAGGTTCCGGACTGGCATAAAATCGGTCAGCTGATTGCCGAATGGCGGCCGATAGGTTTGGTGGTCGGCATTTCCCGGCAACAAGACGGCTCGGATAACTTGATTACCCCGCGCATGCAAAAGTTCTGCCGCCAGCTCAATGGTCGTTACAATTTGCCCGTGCATCAAATCGATGAAACGCTAACCACGTTTGCCGCCAAGCAGATGCTGTTCGACGACCTGAAAGTCAGTGCTGCTAAACTGTGGGCAGTGCAAGATCAGCTGGCCGCCCAGATAATTCTGCAAAGCTGGTTTGATAAGTAAAAAGACGAAAACGGTTTTACAGTCACACAGCCTGTTTATCCTGTTGCTTTCGCCTTTTTTCCTAACTTTATAACAATAACAAGATTCCCTCTGTAGCCGTCATGCCAATCGCCACTCTTAACATCGATATCCTGCTCGACACTCTGGAAGCCGCGATTCGCCGGCAAATTAGCGAGCGTAAGCTAAATAACCCTTTGTTGATCGGCATCCATAGCGGTGGAGCCTGGATTGCACGCCATATGCATCAACGCTTGGGTATGAGCGAACCCTTGGGCATGCTGGACATCACGTTTTATCGCGATGATTTTTCGCAAATCGGCATGCATCCCAAAGTCAAAACTAGCCAACTGCCGCCGCATCTGGAAGGCCGCGACATCATTCTGATCGACGATGTGTTTTACACCGGCCGCACCATCCGCGCCGCGCTGAACGAGATTTTCGATTACGGCCGCCCCAACCAAGTAGTGCTGGCGGTATTGATCGAACGCAACGGCCGGCAGATTCCGCTGCAACCGGATTGTCATGGCATCCGTATCGATCTGGCCGGCGATCAACGTATCAAACTGACCGGCCCCGATCCATTGGGCATCGAGATTCAATCCCTACAAGTGGTGGCGGCATGACCCGACATATTCAGCTTACCGAACAGGGTAAGCTTAAGCACTTTCTGACTATTGAAGGCCTGGATAAAGAGCTGCTGACCGAGATTCTGGATACCGCCGAATCGTTTGCCGGCATGTCCGAACATCAAGTCAAAAAAGTGCCCTTGCTGCGCGGAAAGACCATCGTTAACCTGTTTTTCGAGAACAGCACCCGCACCCGTACCACCTTCGAACTGGCAGCCACCCGGCTGTCAGCAGATGTGCTGAGCATGAATATCGCCACCTCCGCCACCTCCAAGGGCGAGAGTCTGCTGGATACCATCCATAACCTGGAAGCGATGCATGTGGATATGTTTGTGGTTCGCCATGCCCTCAGTGGCGCCGCGCATTTCATCGCCCAACACACCGCGCCGCACATCAGCGTGATCAACGCCGGCGACGGCCAGCATGCCCATCCCACCCAGGCGATGCTGGATATGTTCACGATCCGCCAACATAAAAAACAATTCGAGGGCCTGAAAGTGGCTATCGTCGGCGATATTTTGCATTCGCGGGTAGCGCGCTCGCAGATTCTGGCCTTAAACACCTTGGGTGTCGCCGAAGTGCGGGTGATTGCGCCAAAGACATTGCTGCCGGCACAAGTCAAAACCATGGGGGTAATACCCATGCACGATATGGACGAAGGCCTGAACGATGTGGATGTGGTCATCATGTTGCGTTTGCAAAAAGAACGTATGAACTCGGCGTTTCTGCCCAGCGAGAGCGAATTTTTCCGCTGCTTCGGCTTGACCGAAGCCAAACTCAAGCGCGCAAAGTCAGATGCTATCGTGATGCATCCCGGACCGATCAATCGGGGCGTGGAGATTGCCTCCAGCGTTGCCGACGGCCCGCAATCGGTGATCCTGCAACAAGTCAGCAATGGAGTCGCGGTCAGGATGGCAATTATGTCGATGGCCATGCATAGTCAGGGAGGTGCGGCATGACAAAATTACAGGATAGTAATTTTGCACCGCCAACGGCGGCCCGAAAGGGTGACGCACACGGAGGTGTGGCATGAGTAAAATACTGATTAAAAACGGCCATATCATCGATCCGGCCAACAACATCGACGCCATCGGTATTGTCTGCATCGCCGACGGCAAGATTGTTTCGGTGCTGGAGCAAGCCGCCGATTTCACGGCCGAGCAGATTATCGATGCCAGCGGTCAAATCGTTTGCCCCGGTTTCGTCGATCTAAGCGTGCGCTTGCGCGAACCCGGTCAGACTCAAAAAGGCAATATTCTCAGCGAAACTCGTGCAGCGCTGAGCGCCGGCGTCACCTCCTTGTGTTTGCCCCCCGATACCAAGCCCTGTATCGATAGCCCGGCGGTGGTCGAATTCATCAAGGACAAAGCCGAAAAGGCCGACTACCCGCAAATCCACAGCATCGGTGCGTTGACACAGCGCCTGGCCGGCAGTGAACTGAGCGCGATGTTCGCTTTGAAGCAGGCCGGTTGTATCGCCGTCAGCAATGCCAGCGAGCCGCTCGGCAATCTGTTGATATTGCGGCGGGCGATGGAATATTCCAGCAGTCACGATTTGTTACTGATGTTCCGCGCCAATGAAGCGGCTTTGTCCGGTAAGGGCTGCGCTCATGAAGGCGCGGTGGCCAGCCGTTATGGTTTGCCGGGTATCCCGGAAGCCGCCGAATCGATTGCGCTGGCCCAATGTCTGGAGTTAGCGGAGTTGACCGGTTGCCGCGTCCATATCAGTCAAATCAGCTGCAAACAATCGGTGATCAAATTGCAGCAGGCCAAGAAATACGGCTTGAATGTCACGGCCGACGTGGCGATTCATCAGTTGCATTTAACCGAAGACCACATTACCCCATTCGACAGCAATTACCATGTGTTGCCGCCGCTGCGCAGTGCTATAGACCGCCAATATCTACGTGAAGCGCTGGTTAACGGCACCATAGACGCGATTTGTTCGGATCACCAACCGCACGATCTGGATGCCAAACTCGGCGCATTTCCGGAAACCGAAGCGGGCGTGGCGGCACTGGAAACCCTGTTGCCGTTGACGCTGGCCTTGACCCAGCAACATCGCATCGGCTTGTCGCAAGCCATAGCCAGCCTGACCTGCAAGCCGGCACAAATTTTGGGTCTGGCTACCGGCGCATTGACGCCGGGATATGCGGCCGATGTGTGTATTTTCGATCCACAAGCCAGCTGGCAGGTTAACCGCGATAACTGGCTCAGCGCCGGTTGCAATACGCCGTATTGGCAGCAAACTTTGACCGGGCGCGTGACGCACACGCTACTGGCCGGAAAAACGGTTTATCGTTTGGCGGAGTTGTCGTGAATCCGTTTGGCTTCGCCCTTTCATCCCTATGCAAGGAGCACCGTGTGCTCGATAAGGAATAAATCATGAGTTGCATCAAAAACCGCCGTGCCGACGGCTCGATGTCGTCCAGCATCATCGACGACTTGAAAGGCGATCAATCCTGGCGGATTTTTCGCATCATCAGCGAATTTACCGAAGGCTTCGACGAGCTATCCGGTTTGTGCGACGCGATTTCGATTTTCGGTTCCGCCCGTTTACCCCCCGAGCATTTTTATTATCAAAAAACCGTGGAATTGGCGGAAATGCTCAGCAAGGAAGGCTTTGCGGTGATCAGCGGCGGCGGACCTGGCGTGATGGAAGCGGCCAACAAAGGCGCCATCCTGCACGATCAACCGTCCATCGGCTTGAACATCGAATTGCCGATGGAGCAAAAGCCCAACCCCTACCAAAACATCTCGCTGAATTTTCGCTATTTTTTCGTGCGCAAGGTGATGTTTGTACGCTACTCGATCGGCTACGTCTGCATGCCGGGCGGTTTCGGCACGCTGGACGAGTTCTTCGAAGCCTTGACCTTGATGCAAACCCACAAGATCTATCCTATCCCGCTGGTGTTGTTCGGCACCGACTTCTGGAGCGGCCTGATGGATTGGATGAAAGCCAAAATGATGGAATACGGCACCATTTCCGAGGAAGATTTGGCTCTGATCACCGTCACCGACGATCCGCAAAAAGTGGTCGATATCATGGTTGCGCATCGCGAGTGGAAAGATTTGCAGCGCAAAAATTAAGCGCGGCGCAACTTTCAGGACTCAACTCGGTCACATTTTTGTTAAACATAAGGATTTTTTATACACATGACTGCGACAAGTCTCAGCCCCAGCCAAGCCGCCTTACAAAATCTCAAAACTCACATCAATACTCAGATCATCGGCCAGGAAGTGTTGGTCGAGAGGATGCTGGTCGCCCTGCTGGCCGATGGGCATTTGTTGGTGGAAGGTGCGCCGGGTCTGGCGAAAACTCGCGCCATTAACGTACTTAGCCAAGGCATAGAAGCCGATTTTCACCGGGTGCAATTCACGCCGGACCTGCTGCCGGCCGACTTGACCGGTACCGAAATTTACCGGCCGCAGCAAGGCAGCTTCGAATTCCAAAAGGGTCCGCTGTTTCATAACCTAATCCTGGCCGACGAAATCAACCGCGCGCCGGCCAAAGTCCAGGCCGCCTTGCTGGAAGCGATGGCGGAACGGCAGATCACGGTCGGCAAGGCCACGTATCCACTGCCGCCCTTGTTCATGGTGATGGCCACGCAAAACCCCATCGAACAGGAAGGCACTTACCCCTTGCCGGAAGCGCAACTGGATAGATTTTTGCTGCATGTAAAAATTGATTATCCCAATGCCGAGCATGAGCAGGCCATCCTGCATCTGGCCCGCGCCGAGGCCAAGGGCGCTTTGCAAAACCAGGGCAACGCGCAGCCTAAAGTGAGTCAGCAAGCTTTGTTCGCGGCGCGCGGTGAGGTGCTGGATTTATATCTGGCCGAAAGCTTGGAGCAATATCTGCTGCAAATCGTGCTGGCTACCCGAAATCCCGGCGTTTACGGTCAGGATTTGGCCGGCTGGATTCAATACGGCGCCAGTCCGCGCGCCAGCATCGCGCTGGACCGCTGTGCGCGGGCCAAGGCCTGGTTGCAACAGCGTGATTTCGTCGATCCGGGCGATATTCAGGATATGGCTTACGATGTGTTGCGCCACCGCCTGATTCTGTCTTACGAGGCGGAAGCCGAAGGCATTACCAGCGATTATGTGATCAAAGAACTTATAGCCAGAATTGCCGTACCCTGATGAATACGTCGCCAGCGGCCGATAATCCCAGGGTTACGGTCACTCTTAAAGCCTTGGTAGACCTGGCCAAACCGGCCGGCATGCTCAGTCTGGGCCATGCCAACATCCGCGCGGCGCAAAGCGGTAATTATCTGTCGCATCTGAAGGGGCGCGGCATGGCTTTCGACGAAACGCGGCTCTATCAACCGGGCGATGATGTGCGGCGTATCGATTGGCGCGTCACGGCCCGCACCGACAAACCGCACAGCAAGATTTTCAAGGAAGAACGGGAAAGGCCGATGTTCATCGCGGTGGATTACCGGGCCACCATGGCGTTTGCCACGCGCGGTGTGTTCAAATCCGTGCAGGCCGCCCGTTTGGCCGGTTTGCTGGCTTGGGCGGCCTTGAAGCAAGGCGACCGGATCGGCGGGCAGATTTTCAGCGACGCCGGTTGCCAGGAACTAAAACCGCAAACCGGTAAGCCGGCCTTGTTACGGTTTTTGAACGCCCTGGTTAATCCGGACTACAACGGCGCGGCCGTGGTCAATCTGGCGCAACCTTTGGCCAGGCTGCTGCATCACGCCCGGCCCGGCAGCCGGGTGTATATTCTCAGCGATTTTCGCGGCATGAATAGCGCGGCCGAAAATCATCTGGCCAATTTGGCCCGGCATTGCGAAGTGGTGTTGGTGCATATCGCCGATCCGCTGGAAAGCAGTTTACCGACTCAAGGCCGTTACCGTTTTACCGACGGCTGGCGCGAGGTATTGATCGACAGCGGCGATAAACAGCGGCTGCAAGCCTATCGGCAGCGCTTCCAGGACAGGCGGGAGTACTTGCAAAAGCTCGGCAATAAACTGCGTCTGACCTTGATACCCTGCACCACCCAGCAAGCACCTTTGGATGCGTTGAACGGCACCCGCGCGCGTCCGGCTGCCTAACCGGTTCCCGATCAATCCATGCAAACCCCCAATTCACCCAATTCTGTAGATTTGTCGTCACCGGAGCCGGAGGCGCAAAAAATCACGCCTGTCAGACCTATGGTATTGCTACTAAATATCGGTGCACTGAGCCTGCTGATGTTTGCCGGCGGCTGGGTGGGCGTCAAAATGATGATTCCGCCCGGCTATGCCAGTCCGCTATGGCCGCCGGCGGGAATTGCGCTGGCGGCACTGTTCCTGGGTGGGCGGTATCTATGGCCGGGCATATGGTTAGGCGCCACGCTGAGTAATTTTCTGGTCAATATCGATTTTTCCGGCCAATTGACGACCGAGACAGTGGTTTCCTCTTTGGTCATTGGTACCGGCAGCACCTTGCAAGCCTTGGTTGCCATCGCCCTTGTCAAAAACTATGTACAGCCGGGTTTGCCCAAGCTGGATAGCCCGGGCACTATTCTCAAGTTTTTTGGGTTGGTGGGTCCGGTTGCCTGTTTGATAGCGCCCAGTGTCGGTATTGGAGTGCTGTATTTATTGGAGCTGATGACCTCGTCGCAGCTATGGTTGTCTTGGCGCAACTGGTGGATTGGCGATAGCTTGGGCGTAATGATTATTACGCCGCTGTTATTTTGTTATTTCGGACGGCCCCGTGCGCTTTGGCAGGCACGGCGGCTGAGTGTGGCGCTACCCCTACTGGGTACGCTGTTGGCATTGATACTGGTGTTCCTGCAAGTATTCCAAGCCGAACGTGCCCGCATTCAGCAGGCTTTCGATAGTCGAGCCGGCGAAATAGATCGTCTGCTGGTGGAATATGCGGTTGATGTGATCGACAGCGCTTTGGCTTTAAGAGACGTATTTTTGGCATCCAGCGATGTGGATAGAGCCGAATTTAGCGTGTTTTCGCAGGGCATCCTGCAACGCCACCCGGAAATTCAGGCCCTGGAATGGCTGCCTCGTATCGCTCAAGCCGATTTGCCGGCCTTTGAGCAGGCTATTCGTGCCGAAGGATTTCCTAATTTCCAGGTTACCGAACGCGATAGCGCCGGCCAAGTCGTTAAGGCAACAGCCAGGCCTGAATATTTTCCTATCATGTTTGTGGAGCCGATGGCCGGCAACGAAAAAGCCTTCGGCTTCGACTCCCTGTCAAACCCGCTTAGCCGCCAAGCAAAAAACTTGGCGCGTGCCAGCGGTAAACCCACTGCCTCGCAAAAGCTGACACTCATGCAACGTAGCGATACGGATCCCGGCATTTTGGTTTCGATTCCGGTTAACCGGCATGGCGCTGATGGTGACGCATTGGATATTGCCGGATTTGTATCTGCCATCATTTTGCCTGCCAGAATGGTGGAGATTGTCACCAGGGGCCTGAACATCGATGACCTGGGCATCGCCATCGATGATCTAGGCGCACCCGCAGGGCAAACCGGCTTGTTTGCAAAACCGGTACGCAACCCGGTGTCGTTGAATTATGAATTACGAAAATGGCAGCGCAGCTTTACATTTGTCGATCGTACCTGGCAAATCACCATTTCTCCCGATAGCCAATTTATCGGCGAACAGGGTTCATCACTGCCCCTGATTACCCTGATCGGTGGTCTTTGTTTTACCAGCCTGTTGAGCATTTTACTTCTTATCATCAGCGGTAGAACCGCCTCCGTGCAAGCCTTGGTGGAAGAACGTACTCGGGCGTTAGCCAATGCCATTGCTGAGTTGGAAATCTCGGCAAATATCGCCAGGGAATCGGAATTGAAATTGCGCACCGTCGTCGAATCGGAACCGGAGTGCGTGAAATTGCTGGCTCACGATGGCAGCTTGTTGCATATGAATCGCGCTGGTCTGGATATGATAGAGGCCGATACGCTGGAACAAGCTCAAAAAGGACGCCTGGTGGATTTGGTGTTGCCCAAGTATCGTGAGGCATTTTTAAAGCTGGCCCGGCGAGTCTTTGCTGGTGCATCCGGAACCCTGGAATTCGAAATCGTCGGTCTGAAAGGTCGGCAGCGCTGGTTCGATACCCATGCGGTGCCAATGCGTGATGCCGAAGGCAAGATCACCGCTCTATTGGGTTTAACCCGCGATATTACCGAACGTAAGCAGGCCGAAGAGCATCTGAAACTGGCCGCACGGGTGTTCAGCGAGGCGCACGAAGGCATTCTGATTACCGACGCCGTCGGGATTATCATCGACGTGAATCCAACCTTTTGCGAGATCACCGGCTACAGCCGCGCGGAAGTCATCGGCCAAAACCCCAGTATGTTGCAGTCCGGCAAATACGGTGCGGATTTTTACCGGGATATGTGGCAAGCCTTGCACGAAGCGCAGCACTGGCAAGGCGAATTATGGAATCGCAAAAAAAACGGCGAATTGTATGCGGAATGGCTGACTGTCTCGGCCTTGTGCGATGCCGACGGTAAGATCACTCACTATGTCGGGCTATTTTCCGATGTCACGCAGGCCAAGCAACAGCAACAGCTGCTGGAATTATTTGCCCATTACGATCCGCTCACCCGCCTGCCGAATCGGATTTTATTCGCCGATCGTTTGAATCAGGCCATCGCCCACAGCAAGCGGGAAAACACCTTGTTGGCGATTTGTTTTCTGGACCTGGACGGGTTCAAGCCGGTCAACGACCAATTCGGCCACGATATTGGCGACCGGGTGCTGGTTGAAGTGGCGGAAAGAATCAAAAACGCGATTCGCGCGGAAGACAGCGTATCCCGGCACGGCGGCGACGAATTCGCGCTGTTATTGGGCAATGTAGACTCGATTGCGCAATGTGAACAAGCCATCATGCGGATTCATCAGGCGATTGCCCTGCCGTATGTCATTGACGATCAGCCGATTTCGGTTGGCGCCAGTAGCGGTTTTACCGTGTATCCTCTGGATGATGCCGACGCCGATGCCTTATTGCGGCATGCCGACTATGCCATGTATCAGGCCAAATTGGCCGGCAAAAACCGTTGCCAGTTGTTCGATGCCAGCCACGACCAACAAGTCATGCATCGCCACCAACAATTGCGCGACATCGAAGCGGCGTTTTTAAACAACGAATTGTGCATGTATTACCAGCCCAAGGTCGACATTAAAACCGGCCAGGTTAAAGGCGTGGAGGCCTTGATCCGTTGGCAGCNNGGCAGCACCCGCAGCGCGGCATGGTGCCACCGTTGGAGTTTCTGCCGGTGATTGCCTCCACCGATCTGGAAATCCGCATCGGCAATTGGGTAATTGCCCAAGCCTGCGAGCAGTTGGCCGGTTGGCACGCGCGGGGGCTATTGTTGGAGGTCAGCGTCAATATCTCCTCCTACCATCTGCTGTGGTCCGGCATCGGCGCTTATATAGAAGAAACTTTGCGCCTTCATCCGGAACTGGATGCCCGTTATCTGCAATTGGAAATTCTGGAAAGCACGGCATTGGATGATTTGTCGGCGGTGAACCGGATTATCAAAAGCTGCCGGGAACAACTGGGGATCAGCGTGGCCCTGGACGACTTCGGTACCGGCTACTCCTCGTTGACGCATTTGCGGCATTTATCGGTAGATACCGTCAAGATCGATCAGACCTTTGTCCGCGATATGCTCGACGATCCCGACGACTACGCCATCATCGAAAGCGTGATCGCACTCAGCCAGGCTTTTAACCGGGAAGTCGTCGCGGAAGGCGTGGAAAGCCAGGAACAAGGCATCGTGCTGTTGCTGCTGGGTTGCCATCTGCTGCAAGGTTACGCGATTGCCCGTCCGATGCCTGCTGCGGCGATTGCGGACTGGGTGATTGCTTACCGGCCTTTCGGCGACTGGCAAATTTATGCGGATGCCGAGCTGTCGGCAGAACAGATCGACATTGCGATTCGCCGGTTCGACACCCGGCAGTGGTTGCAGCTGGTACAAGCCTGTCTGTTCGCGGAGCCGCAAGGTGTCGTGAAAAGCTGGCCCATCATGGACCAGCGCCGTACCCATCTGGGCCGTTGGTTGAAGCAAGTACAACACGACAAACAGTATGCCCATGATTGGCTGGAAAGTATTGAACAATTACAACGGCAACTGCATGTGCTGGCCGAGAGTTTGCTAAAGCGCTACGAAGCCGGCCAGCGAGATGCCGCGCGGGCAGAATTTAACGATCTGCGGGTTATTCAGCAGCAAATCGACGATCTGCTGATTTTGTATACCCCACTCCCCAATTTGGACGAGATGTAGATATTCAACATGGAACCCTTGCCTTTAAAAGATATTCATTTGCCCGATTCGGTGGCTTTTTGGCCACCGGCGCCGGGCTGGTGGTTGTTAGTGGTATTGCTGCCGTTACTGATTTTTTTGTGCCGCTATTTTTATAAACGCATCCGCCGCCAGACTGCGGCCAAAACTGCCGCCAAGTTGTTGTCCGCCATTCGCCGGGATAGCGGCGCCGATACCAGACAGACTCTGGCGGCCTTGTCCGCCTTGTTGCGGCGCGTAGCCATCAGTACTGCGCCGCGCAGCGATGCTGCCAGCTTGCGTGGCGAGGCTTGGCTAAGCTACCTGGACCAATCCCTACCGGATGCACCGTTTAGTCAAGGTCCCGGCCGTTGTCTGGCCGACGGCCATTACCGGCAAACACCACCGTCCGACGCAGAACTGGAGGCGTTATTCGAGTTGTGCGAACGCTGGTTGAAGCAGCAGGCGAAAAAAAGATGATCGAATTGCACTGGCCTTGGTTGTTATGGTTGTTACCGCTACCGCTGTTATTGCGTTGGCTGTTGCCGGCACGTGCCGTCGCCCAACAAGCGGCATTGAAAGTACCGTTTCTGGACGATTTCGGCCCCAGCGCCAGTCGGGTGGTTAGTAGCGAGAAGCGCTGGCCTCTTTGGTTGGCGGCTCTGGCTTGGCTGTGTTTGCTGGTGGCGGCCGCTCGTCCGCAATGGCTGGGCGAACCCATCGAGCAAGCAGTCAGCGGCCGCGACTTGATGCTGGCAGTGGACGTATCCGGCAGTATGCAGGAGGAAGATTTCATCCTCGGCAAGCAGCGCGTGGATCGGTTAACCGCCATCAAGCAAGTGGCCGGCGATTTTATTCAACGCCGGGTCGGCGACCGGCTGGGCTTGATCCTGTTCGGTACACAAGCCTATTTACATGTGCCGTTGACCTTTGATCGCAAGACTGTGCAAACCTTGCTGCACGAGGCGTTTATCGGCATTACCGAGGACGACCCGAAAACCTCGATAGGCGACGCTATCGGTTTGGCAATCAAACGTTTGCAACAGCAGCAAGATGCCAGCCGAGTGTTGATTTTGTTGACCGACGGCGCCAATACCGCCGGGGAGTTGACGCCTTTGAAAGCTGCTGAACTGGCTGCAGAACACAAACTGAAAATCTACACGATAGGCATAGGCGCCGACGAAGTGTTGGTGCGCAGCCTGTTCGGCACCCGCCGCGTCAACCCCTCCGCCGATCTGGACGAAAAGACTCTGACCGCGATTGCCGAAGCCACCGGTGGCCATTATTTCCGGGCTCGAAACACCGAAGAGCTGGAAAAAATCTACCGCATGCTGGATCAACTGGAACCGGTTGAAAAAGACAAACAATACTTCCGGCCGCGCAGCGAATTGTTTTATTGGCCGCTGGGCCTGGCCTTGTTATTGACGGGCTGGTTAACCTTGGCCCGATTGAGGTGGTCATGAATTTTGCGGATTTTCATTTCCTGCGGCCCTGGTGGTTGCTGGCTGTATTACCGGCCGCGCTGTTTTTGATCTTGTTGGTGCGGCATCGGCATGGGCGCGGTAACTGGAGCGAAGTCTGCGATGCCGAGTTGTTGCCCTTTATTTTGCAAGACAAACCGCTGCAACAATCGCGCGGGCATCTGTTCGGCGCCGGTTTTGCCGCGTTGCTGACCATCGTTGCATTGGCCGGTCCGACCTGGCAGCGCTTGCCCGGCCCGGCCTTTAGAAACGATGCCGCACTGGTGATAGCGCTGGATTTGTCCAAATCCATGGATGCCGCCGACATCAAACCCAGCCGTATCGGTAAGGCCCGCTACAAAATCGCCGATTTGCTGAAACAACGCAAGGACGGTCAAACCGCGCTGCTGGTCTACGGCGGCGATGCCTTTACCGTCACACCGTTGACCAACGATACCGCTACCATCGATAGCCAGCTAACCGCGCTGACCACCGACATCATGCCCAGTCCGGGCAGCAACACCAGTCTGGCATTGAATGCGGCGGTGGCTTTGCTGCGCCAGGCCGGCCTGGTCAAGGGACATATCCTGCTGGTCACCGACGGCGCCGATGCCGATGTGGCCGAGCAGGCCGAACACTGGCTGGGCGATTATCGGCTCTCGGTACTGGCGATGGGTACGCCGGAAGGGGCGCCTATCCAGTTACAGGGGGCCGGGTTTTTAAAGGACAGTAATGGCGCTATCGTGGTCGCGAAGTTGGACGAGGCAGCGCTGAGCACGTTAGCCCAGCATGGTCGCGGTATTTATCAGCCGGTGACCGCAAACGATGCGGATGTCGAGAATTTGGGGCGTTTGTTCAATAGCGCCGACACCGGTGGCGAAAATTTGGATAGCAATCTGTTGTTGCAACAATGGGATGAAAAAGGTCCCTGGCTGCTGTTGTTAGTATTACCGTGGGCGGCTTTGCAATTTAGAAAAGGTTTGTTATTGGCCTTGCTGTGTTTATTGCCGTTGCCGAAGAACAGCTACGCGCTGGACTGGCAGAGCCTATGGCAAACGCCGGATCAGCGCGCCAAGCAGGCTTTCGAGCAACAGCAATATCAACAAGCTGCCGAGCAGTTCGACAACCCGGATTGGCGCGCCGCCGCCCAATACAAGGCCGGTCAATATCAAGAAGCCGCCGAGACCTTGAAAAACACCCAAAGCGCGGAAGGCCATTACAACCGCGGCAATGCCTTGGCTCAGGCCGGCCAGTTGCAGGAAGCCGTGCAAGCCTATCAACAGGCGCTGCAACTTGATCCTAAGCATCAGGATGCGAAATACAATAAGGAACTGGTCGAGAAGAAGCTGAAAGAACAGGAACAACAAAATCAGCAGGACCAAAATCAGCAAGACGAGCAAAAACAGGACAAACAGAAATCGTCCGATCAACAGCAAAAACAGCAACAGCAAGACGGCAAGTCTGATCAAGACGATAAAGACTCGCAGCAGGAGCAAAAGCCCCAAGACCAGCAAAAAGCCGACGCCAAGCAGGACGCGGAACAAAATAAGGCGAAAGAAGACCAACAGTCCGAAGCGGAGGCCAAACAGCAAGCTGAGCCGCAGCCGCCCAAGCAAGAGCCGACAGACCAGGAAAAAGCTGCGCAAGCCACGGAAAAAAATGAAACAGAACGTGCCAACGAGCAATTATTGAAGCGCATACCGGACGAGCCGACCGGCTTGTTGAAGCGTAAATTCAAATATCAATACGGTCAGCGCAATCGAGCTAACCAGTCCGGTCCTGCATGGTAAATCCCGGTATGAATACAGACTGAAAATTCAAGGTGGCTTTCGTCTTGATTAAAACCAGGCACCGTAAGCCCGACACGCTAACAACTCGTGGTGCTATGAAACGATGGATATAGGCTTAATACTGATTTTGATCCTGATCAACGGCGTGTTTGCGATGTCGGAAATGTCGCTGGTCTCTTCCGGCCTGGCCCGCTTGCAGAAACTGGCCAGCGAAAAACGCGCCGGCGCGCGCACCGCGCTGAAACTGCACAAGGATCCGTCGCGGTTTTTGTCCACCGTGCAAGTTGGCATCACCTCGGTTGGCATTCTCAGCGGTGCGTTGGGCGAGGATGCTTTGACCGAGCCTTTGTATCGGCAACTGCTGAACATCCCCCTGCTGGCGCCCTATGCCCAGAGTATTGCGCTGATCGCCACAGTCTTTCTGATTACTTATTGTTCCGTAGTCATCGGCGAACTGGTGCCCAAGCGGCTGGCTTTGCTGCATCCGGAGCGGATTGCGGTGTTTATCGCCCGGCCTATGCATACGCTGTCGCAGGTTGCCAGTCCGGTCGTTTGGCTGCTGTCGTCGTCCAGCACGTTGATACTGCGAATATTCGGCGCGCATCGGCCGCCGCAGACCAGTGTCACCAACGAAGAAATCAAACTGCTGATGGAAATCGGTGCGGAATCCGGGGTGTTTCACGCCAGCGAAAGCCATTTGGTCGGCAACGTCTTGCAACTGGATGAACAAATGCTCGGCGCGGCCATGACGCCCCGGCAGCAGATATACGCTATCGATTTAAGCGATCCGGAAGCGACAGTGCGCGCCGAAATCGCCGACTGCCCCTACGCCCGGGCGGTAATCTGCCGAGACGGTCTGGAAAATGTGGTCGGAATCTTGCAAAGAAGCGATCTGCTGAAACCGGCAATGGCCGGTGCAGCCTTGGATATTGCGCCTATCCTGCATGCGCCGTTATATGTGCCGGAAGCCATGACGCTAAGGCAATTACTGGAATTTTTCCAGGAAAAGCGAGCCGATCTGGCGCTGGTCGTAGACGAATATGGCGACATTGAGGGCTTGGTGACGCTCAGTGATGTGCTGAAAGCCATAGTCGGCCACCTGCCCAGTCGCACCAATCTGGACATCGATGTGGTGCAACGTAGCGATGGTTCGTGGTTGGTGGATGGCGGCTTATCGATTCAGCGTTTGAAAACGGTGATCGGTATGGACGGCAATTTACCCGGCGAGGCCGACAATACCTATCACACTGTGGGCGGCTTCATTCTGTTTTACCTGGAAAAAATTCCCCAAGTAACGGACAACTTCGAATTCCGGCAATGGCGTTTCGAGATCGTCGATATCGACGGCACTCGCATTGACAAGGTGTTGGTTAGCCAAATGCCGCCCGAGGCCGCAATTTAGCGCTTCGTTAAATTGCGTTTGTCGGCCAAAAGCGCAATAGGCGCCAACCAAGCTATCCGCTAACGTGGCTTGCATCCGGCTTAGTCCGTTATTAGTTAATTGCTTGAAAAAATTATTTTGTTTAAAGGAAAGACCATGACACCCACGCTCCAGACTCCACTTCGCTCCTCGTCGCTTACGGCAGCACTGTTTTTGCTGAGTTTTGCCTTACCCGCCTTTGGCGCCGATTTGAAACCGGTCCTGGAAGCCTCGCCCGCCTTGTTAAAGCTGCTGAGCATCGCCGAGGTTAAACCCGGCGAAGTCGGCGAATCGCTGAATCTTTCGGCCAGGGTGGAATTGGATCAACATAGGGTCGCGCGCATCGGCGCCTCGGTTACCGGGCGGATTACCGAAATCGATGCCATGCTCGGTCAAGCCGTAAAAAAGGGCGAACGTCTGGCGCTACTGAACAGTACCGAGTTGGGCAAAGCGCAGTCCGACTATTTGAAAGCCGCGTCTCAAGTCAATTTACGCCGGATTACCGTCAAACGCGCCGAGCGCTTGCTGGAAAGCGGTGTGATCGCGGAGGCCGAGTTTCAGGAGCGGCAGAGCGTGTTGACCGAAGCGGATGTGGATTTACGCGCTGCCAGCGATCAGTTGCGGGTGATGGGCATGAGCGAAGCCGATTTAAAACGCCTGGACAAACAACGCAGCATTCATTCTTACTCTCCGGTCACAGCCAGCATCGATGGGGTGGTGATCGAACGTAACGTCGCCATCGGCCAAGTGGTACAGCCGGCAGACGCCTTGTACACCGTTGCGGACTTGTCGCAGCTGTGGCTGGTGGCGGAAATTCCCGAGCAACAAGCGCATTGGGCGCGACAAGGCGATCAAGCCTTCGCCGAGGTGCCGGCGCTGCCGGGGCAGGAAGTTAGCGGCAAGCTGATTTATGTCGCCGATATGGTCGATTCCGACACGCGTACGGTGACGGTACGGATGGCCTTGGCCAATCCGCAGCGATTGTTCAAGCCGCAGATGCTGGCCACCTTGAAAATCAGCAAGCCCGGTTCGCAAACTTTAATCGTCCCCAGTCAGGCAGTGGTTAGGGAAAATGATAAGGATTTTGTGTTTGTCGACACCGGCTCAGCACGTTTTGAATTACGCCCGGTGCGGCTGGGTCGCGAAGAAGCCCAGAAACGCCCCTTGCTGGAAGGCTTGAAAGCGGGTGAAAAAATTGTCGTGGGCGGCGCGTTTCATTTAAATAACGAACGCCTGCGCAGCACCTTGGAGTAAAGCATGATTAATAGCCTTATTGCAGCCGCTCTGCATCAGCGGGTTCTGGTGGCGGTGCTGGCGGTGGCGGTCACGCTGTTCGGTGTGCGTGCCGTGCAGCAGTTGTCGGTGGATGCGTTTCCGGATGTCACCAATATCCAGGTCCAAATCGCCACCGAAGCCACCGGCCGCTCGCCGGACGAAGTTGAACGTCTGGTCACCGTGCCCCTGGAAATAGCGATGGCCGGCCTGCCCGGCCTGGAAGAAATGCGCTCCATGAACAAAAACGGCTTGTCGTTGATTACCTTGATTTTCACCGACAGCACCGAAGTGTATTTTGCCCGGCAATTGGTGATGGAACGGCTGATCGAGGTAAAACAGCAAATGCCGGAAGGTATCAATCCGGTGCTGGGGCCGGTGTCCACCGGTTTGGGCGAGGTCTATCAATACACCTTGGAACGCGACGACGACGGCCAGCGGGCCTTGACCCAGGAGGAATTGCAACAGCGCCGCGAAGCGCAGGACTGGGTGGTGCGGCCGCTGTTGCGTGGGATTCCCGGCGTCGCGGAAATCAATTCCCAGGGCGGCTATGTCAAGCAATACCAGGTCTTGGTCAATCCCAATCGCCTGCATCACTATCGGATTTCCTTGAATGAGGTATTCGAAGCCTTGGCCAGAAATAACGCTAACAGCGGCGGCGGCGTGTTGCCGCATTATGCCGAGCAATACCTGATTCGCGGCGTCGGCTTGATTAACGAGGTCAAAGACATCGGCAATATCGTCTTGAAGGAAGAAAATGCCGTGCCGGTGCATATGCACGATGTCGCCGAAATCAAAATCGGTCACGAAGTGCGAGCCGGCGCGGTACTCAAGGGTGGCTATACCGAAGCGGTGGGTGGCATCGTGATGATGCTGCGCGGCGGTAATGCCAAGGAAGTGGTGAGCCGCATCAAGGAGCGGGTCGCGGAAATCAACGCGAAAGGCATGCTGCCGCATGGCCTGAAAATTATCTCCTATTACGACCGTAGCGATCTGGTCGATGCGGCCTTGCATACCGTGACCAAGGTTCTGCTGGAAGGTATCGTCTTGGTGGTGATCGTCTTGTTTCTGTTTCTGGGCGATGTGCGTTCCAGCTTGATCGTGGTCAGCACCTTGATCGTGACGCCCTTGGTAACGTTTATCGCAATGAATCAACTGGGTCTGTCCGCAAATTTGATGTCGCTGGGCGGCTTGGCGATTGCGATTGGTTTAATGGTGGACGGCTCGGTGGTGGTGGTGGAAAACGCGTTTCGACTGCTCGGCGAACGCAAGGGCCGCGCCACCAGCCGGGTGAAAGTGGTGATGACCGCCGCCCAGGAAGTGGCGACACCAGTGCTGTTCGGCGTGGGTATCATCATATTGGTATTTTTACCGCTGATGACGCTGCAAGGCATGGAAGGCAAGATGTTCGCGCCGCTGGCGTATACCATCGCGATAGCGTTGCTGATTTCGCTGATCGTGTCGCTGACCTTGTCGCCGGTACTATGCGCTTTTTTACTGGAGGGGCACGACGGCGAGCACGACACTAAGCTGATCGCCTTCATTAAACGGATTTATTTACGAATGCTGGATTGGGCGATGGCCAATCGGTTGAAGGTGGTGGGCGGTGCGGTCGGCGTGTTTGCCGCCACGTTGGCCTTACTGCCCTTGCTGGGCACATCGTTCATTCCGGAGATGAAGGAAGGCTCCATCGTGCCGGGCATTAACCGGATGCCCAATATTTCGCTTGAGGAAAGCATCAATGTGGAAATGCAGGCGATGAAGATGGTGATGGAAATTCCCGGCGTGAAAACCGTGGTCAGCGGCGTGGGTCGCGGCGAAAGTCCGGCCGATCCGCAAGCGCAAAACGAATCGACCCCCATCGTTACGTTGAAGCCCCGCGAAGAATGGCCGAAAGGCTGGACTCAGGACGATATCGCCGATGCGATGAGCGCCAAACTCACCGAAAACCTGCCCGGCATGCAGGTGGTGATGGCCCAGCCGATTTCCGACCGGGTGGACGAAATGGTCACCGGCGTGCGCTCCGATGTAGCGGTGAAAGTGTTCGGCGACGATCTGGCTGAACTGAAACGCCTGGCGGACGCTATTGCCGGCGTAGCCAACAGCGTGAACGGTGCCCGCGATATTCGGGTTGAGCGCCTGACCGGTCAGCAATATTTAAATATCACCGTCGATAGGCAAGCCATCGCCCGCCACGGTTTGAATGCAGCGGACATTCACGATGTCATAGAAACCGCGATAGCCGGCAAAGTGGCAACCGAGATTTATCAAGGCGAACGGCGCTTTTCGGCGGCGGTGCGCCTGCCGGAGCAATTTCGGAATAATATCGGCGCTATCGATGCGTTGATGCTGACCTCCGCGAACGGCGCGCGCGTGCCGCTGGGCGATGTCAGCAACATCACCTTAAACGACGGCCCGGCCTTGATCAGCCGGGAAATGGGTAAACGCCGCATCGTGGTAGGTATTAATGTTCGCGACCGGGATTTGGGCGGCTTCGTGGCCGAACTGCAAAAAGCCATGGCCGACAAGGTGCAATTACCGGAAGGCTATTATCTGCAATGGGGCGGCCAGTTTCAGAATATGGAGCGGGCCTTGGGACATTTGCAGATGATCATCCCGGTCACCATCGCGGCGATTTTCTTTTTGCTGTTTATGTTGTTTAAATCGCTACGCTTTGCCGCATTGATTATTCTGGTGCTGCCGTTTGCGTCCATTGGCGGCATCATCACGCTGTTTCTCAGCGGTGAGTACCTGTCGGTGCCGGCTTCGGTCGGCTTCATCGCCTTGTGGGGCATAGCGGTGCTGAACGGCGTGGTATTGGTGTCGTATATCCGTTCCCAGCGGGAAAGCGGCCTGAGCCTGGACTATGCGATACGGCGCGGTTGCGAACAGCGTTTTCGGCCGGTGATGATGACGGCCACGGTGGCCTTGCTGGGTCTGGTGCCGTTTTTGTTTGCCATCGGCCCCGGTTCCGAAGTGCAAAAGCCCTTGGCTATCGTGGTGATAGGCGGCTTGATTAGTTCCACGCTGCTGACGCTGGTGGTATTGCCGGTGTTATACGGATGGTTCGATGATCGCCGCGATATACATAAACCTTTTTCGATGAAGTAATTGATCAATTGTATGCATAGACATATCTACTCGTGGCTGCTGTATGGCCTGTTAATGCTGCTGAGCACCGAGATACAGGCGGCAGAGATTCAAGTGGCGGTTGATCGTAATCCGGTTGGCCTTAACGAATCGTTTCAGATTACCTTCACGGCCAGCGAAGATCCGGATGGCAACCCCGATTTCGCGCCCTTGCAGGAAAATTTCGAAATTCTCAGTCAGCAACGCAGCAGTAATTCGTCTTGGGTGAACGGCCAGAGCAGTCGCAGCGAACAGTGGATTTTGCGGGCGATGGCCAAACAAGCCGGCGAGTTATTCATTCCGCCGATTGCCTTCGGCGCCGACAGCAGCAAGCCTTTGAAACTGGTCGTGAATGAAAATACCGCCGCTCCGCAAGGCAACGACGACATATTTCTGGACGTGACAGCCACGCCCGAGCAACCTTACGTGCAGTCGCAGGTGTTGTACACGCTGAAGTTGTTCCGCAAAGTACAGATTACCCAGGCCAGTCTTAGCGAGCCGGAGATCAAGGATGCGCTGGTCGAAAAGCTGGGCGAGGACAGTACTTACGCCACCCAGATCAAGGGCGTGGATTATTGGGTGACCGAACGCAAATATGCGATTTTTCCGCAGCAAAGCGGCGTGTTTACCATTGCGCCGTTGATCTTGAACGCCGAATACATGAGCAATCAACGCCAGCCGCGTTTTAACGGTTTTTTCAACCGGCCCGATACAGAAACCCGCCGGGTGGCCTCCAAAGCCATCACCTTAAACGTGCAAGCGGTGCCGGCCAGCTTTAAAGGCCCGAACTGGTTGAGTGCTGAATCTGTAACGCTCAGCGAAACCTGGTCCGATGCGGGCTTGCAGACCAAAGTCGGCGAGCCTTTGACGCGCACCCTCACGCTGAGCGCAAAAGGTGCTACGGTTGGCCAGTTGCCGGAACTGCTCGATAAAACCGCTATCGACGGCATCAAAACCTATCCCGACCAACCGGTGCTGAAGGAAGATAAGGAAAGCGACGGCTTAACCGCGCTACGCGAGGAAAAAATCGCCTTCATTCCCTCCAAGCCCGGCGAATACACCTTGCCGGCGCTGGATATTGCCTGGTTCAACACCAAAACGCAGAAAATGGAAACCGCCCACCTGCCAAGCGTCAAGCTGACCGCTTTGGCCAGTAGCGCTGATACGCAAGCGTCCGCTCCGCCCGCTACGGTGACTGTGCCGCAAGAGCCGGCAAATAGCCAAGTGACCACGACGCCGATTACTGTCAGCAGCAGCGATACCCGTTTTTGGCAAGCCGTATCGGCGACTTTGGCGCTGGGTTGGTTGCTGACTATCGTCGTGTTGTATCGCCGCCCGTCCGCCAAAGTGTCAACGGGCAAGCGCGTTGAGCAGGTGCCGGAAACAGCCATGGAAAAGACGCTGAAACGCGCTTGTTGGGAAAATAACCCGCAGGCCGCCAAGCAGGCCTTGCTGCAATGGGGTAAGGCCGAGTTCGGCGCGGAGAGTTTGGGCGCAATTGCAGCCTATTGTGCCGAGGCGCTCCGCGAAGAGATTTTGGCATTGAATCGCTTGTTATATTCCGGGCAGAATCGGGATTGGCAGGGGCAAAATCTGTGGCAGGCGTTTTCCGCTAAACCAACAGCGGTCAGCAGCGATGGGAAAAACGGCGATGGTTTGGAGCCCTTGTTCAAGATCTAAGGTTAGAAGCTGAGACAGACTCAGTCGCGGCCGTTCAGATGCGCCAAGGCCATATATAACGCGGCAATCGAGCGGGCTTCACTGCATTCGCCGCTGGCTAACAAGGTATCGATACTATTCAGCGGCCAAGGCACCACTTGCAGCTCTTCCGGTTCGTCGCCGACCAGTTTTTCCGGATACAGTTCTTCGGCGAGAATAATATCTATCGTGTGTTCCAAATAGGCCGGCGCCAGGGATACGCGGTGCAAATGGCGTAATTTGGCGGCGCCGTAACCGATTTCTTCTTTCAATTCCCGATTGGCGGCGTCCAGCATGTCCTCGCCGGCATCCAGCTTGCCTTTGGGTAAGCCCAGTTCGTAACGATGGATGCCGGCGGCGTATTCCCGAACCAGCAGCACGGTGTCGGGGTCCAGCATCGGCACAATCAGCACCGCGCCATGCGAGGCGCTGCGGGCCAGGCGCTCGTATTGGCGGCGCTCGCCGTTACTAAATTCCAGGTCCAAGGCTTCGATGCAGAATTGCCGGGTTTGGGCGATGACGGTTTGTTTCAGGATTTTCGGTCTGTTGGGCATCGGCTCAGGTTCTACAACTTGGTTGCTGATTGGTTGCTGAAGTGGATTTGCTTTCAATGCCAAGATCGGCGCGAAAGCAATTCTAACTGTTGGCTAACTTGAAAAATCCAACCACGTTTTGCAGTTGTTCGGCTTGCCCGTTCAATTCCTCGGCGGTTGCCGCCATTTCTTCCGAGGCGGCCGCGTTTTGTTGGGTTACTCTGTCCAGCTGACGCATGGCCTCGCTGATTTGTTTGATACCGCTGGCTTGTTCTGCTGACGCTGCATTGATCTCTTGCACCAGGTCTGCGGTTTTAACGATATCCGGCAACACATGGCCGATCAATACGCCGGCTTTTTCCGCAATCGATACGCTGTTGGACGCCAGTTCGTTGATTTCCGCCGCCGTGGTGCGGCTGCTTTCCGCCAGTTTACGGACTTCCGCCGCCACTACGGCAAAGCCTTTACCGTGTTCGCCGGCGGAAGCGGCTTCGATTGCCGCGTTTAAAGACAGCAAATTGGTTTTGTAAGCGATGTCTTCGATCAGCCCGATTTTTTTGGCGATGTGTTTCATAGCATTGACGGTTTCGATCACCGCTTCCCCGCCTTGTTTGGCCTCGCTGGCGGATTTGCCGGCCATCTGTTCGGTAACGTGAGCGTTTTCGGTATTTTGTTGCACCGAAGCGCTGAGTTGTTCGATGGAGCTGGTGGTTTCTTCGACACTGGCCGCCTGCTCGGTGGTGGCCTGACTGATCGATTGCGCGGTAGCGCTGACTTCCTTGGACGCCGAGCTTAATACGTCGGCGTTGCCGAGAACTTGCTGAACGACGTTACTCAGCTGGTCACGCATGCTTTTTAAATCGTACAGCAAACTGCTGCTGTCGCCTTCCCGCAGTTCTATCGCCACGGAAAGGTCTCCGGCGGCCATGGAATTGACCGCTTCGGCGGCATAGCTGGGTTCTCCGCCAAGCTGCGTCATTAAGCTTTTAGTGATCAGATAGCCGGCAACGCCGCCAATCACCACGGAAATTAGCGCCAGTGCGGTAATCAAGTTCACGCTTTGGTTAACCGTTTCCTTGGCTTCTACTCCGGATTGTTTCATTAGCTTGGTTTGAAACTCGATTAGCAAATTGACCGCATCGATATAACTAGTTTGCAATTTTCTAACTTGGGACAGCAGGAAATCCGCAGCTTCCGCCTGCTTGCCTGCGCCGGCGAGTTTGATGAACTGATCCTGGGCAGCAATGTAAGGTGTACGGGCATCCAGCACTTTTTTGAGTACGGCTTTACCTTCCGCGCTGGTAATGCTCTCGTCGAGTTTATCCAGGTTTTCCTTAATAGCTCGACGCGCGTCTTGGATACGGCTAAGTTCCTTGTCGATGGTGGCTTGGTCTTTGACAATCAGGGTGTTGCGCATCGAGCGCGCGATAATATTGATATTGTCGATGACATTATTGGCCCAGACCGTTTTCGGAAATTTATCATTGACCATATTGTCGATGTTGGACAGCAGGTCGTTCATACCGTTGATGCTGATGCCGGCAATCATGGCCAATAACAGTAGGACACCACTGAATCCCAATCCTAAACGGGTTCGCACTTTCATGGTACTCATGAATTTAACTCCTTTCGACGGCTGAAGCCGGAACAAAACAGATATAAAAGCTTTTAATCCTTTTTCTTATAGACATCAAGCCTAGCTGAACTTGGAGATTTTCCGGTTAGAATAAAAAACTAATTTAGGCTGTGTTCGGGAACGACAAGAGCTATTGAATGATAAGGATAAACTGAAATGCTCGACTGGAAACAAATCGATACCGTACTGTTGGATATGGACGGCACTTTGCTGGATTTGAATTTCGATAATCATTTTTGGCAGGAGTTTGTACCCTTGCGCTTTGCCGAACTGCACAGCCTATCGCTTGAGGACGCCAAACAGCAGTTGGCGCCGCGTTTCAAGGCGATGGAAGGCAAACTGGAATGGTATTGCCTGGATTATTGGACTCAGGAATTAGCCTTGAATATCGCCGGGCTGAAGCAGGAGTTGGCAGGCTTGATTGCCGTGCATCCACATGTCACCGAGTTTTTGGATGCGGTGCGAGCCAGTGGCAAGCGTTTATTGCTGGTGACGAACGCGCACCGCGACAGCTTGAATCTGAAAATGGAAAAAACCTGTCTGCATGGGTTTTTCGACGAAATCGTTTCGTCGCACGATTTTGGTTTTGCCAAGGAGCAGCAAGGTTTTTGGCAAATCCTGCAAGACAAACATCTGTTTGAAAAGGATAGAACGCTGCTGGTAGACGATAGTGTTGCCGTGCTGACGTCCGCCCGGACTTTCGGCATTGCTCATCTGGTGTCGATCAGCAAGCCGGATAGTCGACGCCCGGTTAAGCAGGTTGCTGAGTTTGCGGCGGTGGAGGATTTTCGGGCGTTGATGCCTGGTTTGTAGTAGTTGCGGGGCGCTGTGGCCGGTGCTCCCTGGGTTTGTGCTCTGAACGCGGCGGGCGTTTGTCGCGCTGCATGACCCGTTCGCGCGGTTCGCGGCGTTCGGGTTTGATCACGTCTTCTACCATCAATTCCGGCGTAATGGTTTGCACCGGCACTTTCTCGCCGATGTAATCCTCGATGTCCGGCATCGAATACGCGTATTCTTCGCAAATAAAACTGATAGCCTCGCCGCTGGCACCGAACCGCGCGGTACGGCCGATACGATGCACGTAATCCTCAACGTCCTGCGGCAAATCGTAGTTGAAGACATGCGAGACATCGGGAATATGCAGGCCGCGCGCCGCGACGTCGGTAGCAATCAATAGCGTCACCCGATTTTCCTGGAAGTCGTTGAGCAGACGCTGGCGCTTTTCCTGGGGCACGTCGCCGCTGAGCATCGCGGTTTTGTGGCCGTTGGCTTGCAGATAATCGTCCAGCTGTTCGGCGCAACGTTTGGTATTGACGAAGACAATGCTGCGCTGCGGTTGATGCTGTTTTAGCAAGCCCAGCAATAGCGGGATTTTTTGTTCGTTGGCCGGACAGTAAGCCACCTGGTTGATGGCTTTGGATGTCACTTCCTCGGATTCGATGCGAATCAGCACCGGGTTGTTCATGTGCTCGTAAGCTAGTTCGGTCACTTTATAAGACAGTGTGGCCGAGAACAGCATGTTCAGGCGCTTTTCCGCCGGTGGCATGCGGCGCAGCAAGAAGCGGATGTCCTTGATAAAGCCCAGATCGAACATGCGGTCGGCTTCGTCCATCACGGTGACTTGAATGTTATCCAGCGTGAAAGCGCCCTGCCGGTAAAAATCGATAATCCGGCCGGGTGTACCAATGATGATGTCGACATTGCCCTTGATTTTATCCAGTTGCTTTTGGTAGTCGGTGCCGCCGTAGATTAAGGCAAACTTCAGGTTCAGATACTTGCTCAGGGCCAGTGCATCTTTATGAATCTGAATCGCCAGTTCTCGAGTTGGTGCCAGAATCAACGCGCGCGGGTTTTTGATTTTTTCGCTTTCGTCGTTGATCAGATGCTGAAAGGTGGCTAGCAGAAAGGTGGCGGTTTTGCCGGTGCCGGTTTGGGCTTGGCCGGCAATGTCTTTGCCCCGCAATGACAAGGGCAAGGACTTATCCTGAATGGGCGTGCAGTTGATGAATCCTGCTTCTTTCAGACCTTTAATGATGGAGTCGGACAGCTCCAAATTGCTAAAACGCGTTTCCGTTAAATGTGTTTTCTTCATAGCCCGATAGAATAAACTAAAAAGCCGCGCGGTTGAAATCGATTGACAATTAAAGCGCCGCGAAACTATAGTCTTGACTTTGTAAACTAATGGAGA
>FSSH01002398.1_pt1 | contig 25942 bp, 25 predicted proteins | sample 1166101 | NCBI WGS metagenome assembly FSSH01 (sample SAMEA32972668, study PRJEB13176) | freshwater metagenome | biome: Drinking water system; feature: Biomass in drinking water that filtered by 0.45 um membrane; material: drinking water | place: USA | collected 2012-12-20 | depth 0 m
CGATTGCCGCCGCCACCCGGGCGCGGAATATCTGGCTGATCGCCGACAACACCTGGGCGAGCCCACTGTTTTGCAAACCACTGGCACTTGGAGCCGATGTGTCGATCCAAGCGGCAACGAAGTATGTCGTCGGACACGCCGACGCCATGCTGGGCGCCGTCATCACCAACGCCCGCGCCGCCAACCATTTGGACGCCGCGAAAGAGGCGCTCGGTACGTGTCCTGGTTCTGAGGAAACCTACCTTGCGTTGCGCGGCTTGCGTACGCTCGATGTCCGGCTCGCGCGGCACATGGCATCGGGGCTGGCCGTGGCCCAGTGGCTTGACGCCCGCAGCGAGGTCGCGCGCGTCTTGCATCCAGCCCTGCCGACGCACCCGGGCCATAGCATTTGGCAGCGCGACTTTTCCGGCGCGTCCGGTTTGTTTTCAGTCATTCTGAAACCGGTTTCAGAGACAAAGCTGGCGGCGCTTCTCGATGGTTTGACGCTGTTCGGCATGGGATATTCCTGGGGCGGATTTGAAAGCCTGGTGATCCCGTTCGATCCTTCGCCCTACCGTACCGCCATGCCGTGGCGCGAAGCTGGGCCAGCGCTCCGCTTCCATATCGGCCTCGAAGCGGTGGACGATTTGCTTGCCGATCTTGCTGCAGGGTTCAGCCGCATGGCAGCGGCCGGCGATTGAAAGCGCGCCAGCGACGCGGCGGGCGACGCATCACACCGCCGTAAAGCCGTTGTCGACGAACAAATGCGTTCCGGTGATGAAGCTCGCTTCGTCGCTGGCAAGAAACAACGCCGCGCGCGCCACTTCTTCCGGCTGGCACAGACGTCCTTGTTGCACGGCGATCGCCGCGTCCGACATATCGACGCCCAGCGCCGACAGTTCTTTCACTTCGCGCAAGCCGTGCGGCGTCGCGACGAAGCCGGGACAAACGGTATTGCAGCGAATGTTCTGATCGCGAAATTCGACCGCAATCGATTGCGCGAACATGTGACACGCGCCCTTGCTGGCGTTGTAGACGACCTCTCGCGGCGTTGCGGCGACAGCTGAAATCGACGACGTACAGACGATCGATCCGCCGCCTTGCTTGAGCATTCCGGGCAGCACGGCGCGCGTCATCAAGAACATGCTCGTGACATTGACCGCCATCAGCCAATCCCATTCAGCGCGCGTCGTCTCAAGGAACGGCTTGATGATAATTGTGCCGGCATGATTGAAGAGGATGTTGGGATTACCGAGTTCGCCGCTGATCGCGGCCACGGCTGCGATGACCTGCGCTTCATCCGAGACGTCGGCTGAAGCGAATGAGGCGATGCCGCCAGCGGCCCTGATCTCTTCGACAACGGCGCGGCCCGCAGCCTCATTGCGATCAACGACGCCGACTTTGGCGCCCTCCGCTGCAAAAAGTTTCGATGAGGCGCCGCCCATGCCGGTGGCGCCGCCGGATATCAATGCAATCTTGCCTGCTAGACGTCCGGCCATGGTGCCTCCCGTGCGATGCTACGTTTTCATGTTCAGGATTGGTGTCGATCTCTCGCGGGTGCGCCGGCCGCCAGCACGCTGGCAAACGCTTCGAGAAAAATATCGACATGATCGCGATTGAAACACAACGGCGGGCGGATTTTCCAGATGTTGCCGTGTTGCCCTGCCGTGCCGACGAGGACGTTGCGCTCGCGCAGCGCATTGACGGCAGCGACGGCCGTCTCGGTGTCGGGCTCGCGCGTCTCGCGGTTGGTGACAAACTCAACCGCGAGATACAGCCCGCAGCCGCGAACATCGCCGATACTGGCATGGTCGCTGGCGATCTTTCGCAGGCCCGTCAGAAACGCCGCGCCGGTTTCGCGCGCGTTCGTTTGTAGCTGCTCGTCCGCAATAACGTCGAGCACTGCCAAGCCCGCCGCAGAGGCGACCGGGCTGCCGCCAAACGTATTGAAGTATCCAGACCTCGACCCAAACGCCTGCAGCAGGTCCGGGCGAACGGCGACGCCGCCGATGGGGTAGCCATTGCCCATCGGCTTGCCCATGACAACCATATCCGGAACGACGCCGTGGCGCTGAAATCCCCACATCGTTTCGCCGAGGCGGCCAAAGCCCGGCTGCACTTCGTCAGCAATGTAAAGACCTCCGGCAGCGCGGACGGCATCAACGGTTTTGCCTAAAAATCCACGCTCGCCGGGAAAAACACCGTCGCTTGAGAAGACGCTGTCGGCGATCATTCCGGCAAAACGGATACCGTTCGCCTGCATCTTAGCGATCGCTGCTAGTACAGCCGCGTGCAGCACGTCGCCGGCGGCGTCACCCGAATATCGATAGCTATCGGGTGCCGGCACGAAAGCAATGTTGGACGCCGGCGCCTCGGCGCTGGCCGACGACGGCGAGATCTCCGTCGCTGCTGTTGTATTGCCGTGATAGGCGTTCTCGGTAGCGATAAATCCCGTGCCGCCAGTAACGTCGCGGGCGATGCGCAAGGCCAGATCAATGCTTTCGCTACCCGTGCAGGTGAACACGATATTCGAGATCTCGCCCGGAAACGTCGCCAGCAGCCGTTCGGCGTAGGTATAGACACTGTCATAGAGATAGCGCGTATGCGTGTTGAGCGTCGCCATCTGGCGCGCCACGGCATCGACGACGCGCGGGTGGCAATGGCCGACAGATGGCACGTTGTTATAGGCATCGAGATAGCGGCTGCCATTGGCATCGAACAACCACGCGCCCTCACCGCGCACGAGATTGAGCGGCCGCTTGTAAAATAGCATCGACGTTGGGCCGAAGGTTCTCCGGCGACGGGCGACGAGTGCCTCGACGGCCGGGTCCAGGCCCTGGCCGCTGCGCATGTCGAAAGCGTTCAACTCGAGTATCTTTTGCGTCGTGCTCATCGGGTTCCTTCGGCGGACGTCACAGCCCAGACCCAGCAAATCAACGGGCGGCTGAAATGCATTCGCCGCAAGCTAAACGCAGATATCGGCCGTGCGGTTGACTGCAAGACGCCAGAACTGTCCAAACGCTGCTCTCTTCCGCCATTTATTGCGCTTCTAACGACGCCTAAGCCAACTCTCGTTAGGCGTATGTCAACCGATGTGAAGCTCGGCTACGATACACGACGAGAGCACCTGTTGTAGGATGCGAGAGAACCGGCATGAGCGATGGCGACCGCCCGCTTCCCAACCGATGGAAGCGGTTTTCAGAATGGGATGACCGGCCGCTGCGGCTCGACAAGTTTGCAGCCGAAGATGCCGAAAGTGGCTTTGCGGCTTTCAAGAGCCCGCATGATCCAACGCCCGGCCTCGCCGTGACGAACGGCGGCGTTACGGTGATGGACGGCATCGCCGCCGCCGACTTCGATATGATCGATTGGTTCATCGCCACCTACCACATCGATCCAGAAATCGCCGCCGAAGCGATGGCCATGCCGCCGCTCGACGTCGCCCGCATGCTCGTCGACATGAACGTGCCGCGCCATGTCCTTGTGCGGCTGGCGCGCGGCATGACGCCAGCCCGGCTGGCCGAAATCGTCGGGCTTCTGTCGTCGCTTGAGATTGCCTTTGCGTACAGCAAAATGCGGGCACGAAAGACACCCGGCAATCAGGCGCACGTCACCAACGCCAAAGACGATCCGCTGCAAATGGCCGCCGATGCCGCGACTGCCGTCGCCTTCGGCTTCGACGAAATTGAAACAACGATGCGGGTCGCCCGAAATTCATGGTCGAATGCGCTGGCGTGCGCGGTAGGAGCCGCCGTTGGTCGCTGGGGAACGCTTTTTCAATGTTCGAGCGAGGAAGCCGAAGAACTCAAAATCGGCATGGCGGGCTTCACCTCCTACGCCGAAACGGTGTCGGTCTACGGCACTGAAAAAAGCTTTATCGACGGCGATGATACGCCGTGGTCGAAAGCTTTTCTGGCTGCCGCCTACGCTTCACGCGGCATCAAGATGCGCTGCACGTCGGGCGCCGGATCTGAACTCTTGATGGGCTACCACGAAAAGAAATCGCTGTTGTACCTCGAAGCCCGCTGCCTGTGTCTACAGCGCGCCATGGGCGTGCAGGGTACGCAAAACGGCGGCATCGATGGCGCTCCCGTGACCTGCACCGTGCCGGGCGGCATGCGCGAACTGATGGCTGAAAACCTCATCGCCGTCTGGCTCGATCTCGAATGCGCGTCCGGCAACGACGCACGGCCGACTGAATCTGAAATTCGCGTTGGGGCAAAAATTCTTCCCTACCTCATCGCCGGATCGGACCTCATCTGCTCCGGCTTCGGCTCGATCCTGAAGTACGACAATTCGTTTAATGCGTCGCTGCTGAACGGCGAAGAACTGGAAGACTATCTCGTTTTGCAGCGCGACTTCGAGGCCGACGGCGGATTGACGTCGCGCGATGAAAATACGCTGCTCGACGTGCGCGCGCGCGCCATCGAAGCCTTCAGCGCGGTTGTCGAAGAGCTGGATCTGGCCCATCCGACGGCGGCCATGAAGCAAAGCGTTCTGACTGCATCCGGGTCCGACGACACGCGTAGCTTCACGCCGCGCGACGCGACCTTGATCAGCGAGGCCATCGAACAGCGCGGCATCACCATTTTGTCCGTCATCAAAGCGCTCGCGCGCCGCGGCTTCGAGACGGAAGCCAACAATCTGTTGCAGCTGGTGCGCCTGCGCGTCTCTGGTGATTACCTGCAAACCTCGGCTGTTGTACGGGATGGTCGCGTGCTCTCAGCCATCAATGATCCCAACGATTATCTTGGCCCTGGATCGGGTTATCAATTGAGCCCTCAGCGGCGCGGCGAAATTTCGACCATTCGCGATGTTCTGACCCGCGATCAGGTGCTGCGCGAAGAAGCCATCCACAAGGCGCCCGAAGCCAAACGCATCCGCTATCGCACCATTGGACCTGCTGCGGCCGGCAACGTCGTGCAAGACATCGTCATCGGAATTTCGCCAGCCTTCGGATCGACGTTGTTTCGCACCGTCGCCGGTCATCCGCTGTCGGACGTTGTGCGCCATCTCATCTCCGGTATTGCCGAAGGCGGGTGTCATGCCCGCATCGTGCGCATGCAGCACACCGCCGATACGTCCTTCATCGGCTTGAGCGCGGCGCGATTGGCGGGGTCCGGCATCGGTATCGGCATCCAGGCGAAAGGCACCGCCGTCATCCACCAGAAGGATCGTATGCCGCACAACAATCTCGAACTGTTCTCGAACGCGCCGATCACGCGGCTCGAACACTATCGCCGAATGGGAGCCAATGCCGCCGCATATGCACACGGACATTTGCCGGAGCCGATCGTGGTACCGACGCGGGGCGAGGCACTTGGGTCTCGCTATCACGCGCGGGTATCACTGATTTACGCGATTGAGACCGCTCTCACGATCGAAGGCGGTGCGCCGCAAGAGATCGAAGTTGCCTTGCTGGAGCCGCCTCAATGACCACTGCAAAACTCACCACGGCTGACTATCCGCTGGCGGAACGGCGACCGGAGCTTGTCACTGGCAAGCGCGGCAAGTCGCTCGACGACATCACGCTCGACGCGGTCATGGCCGACGACATCTCGATGGATGATCTGAGCATCACGCGCCACGCATTGCATCAGCAGGCGGAGATCGCCGCCGATGCCGGCCGGGCAACTCTGGCGCAGAATTTCAGACGCGCGGCTGAGCTTGTCGATGTCCCGCAGGAAACCATCATGCAGATCTATGAGCGCCTGCGGCCTGGACGGGCGCAGTCGAAAGCGGAACTGGTGCAATTGGCGCACGACATCGAGCAGCGCTATGGAGCGCAGGTCATCGCCGCATTCATCAGGGAGGCGGCCGACGTCTATGATCGGCGCGGACTATTCAGTAAGAGATTTTAGGGACGCCTGCATGACTTGGAAAACCGCCTATCGCTCGATCTATTACGACGGCGCGCCGGAGCCTGCCGACCCTGATGTCACGTGGGCGACCACGGCGCTGCTCATCATCGATGTGCAGAACACCTATCTGGTGCGACCGGATCGCGCCGCATTGTCAGTTGACGAACAGCGCCGGTTCGATGCCTGGACGCCGTTCCACGAGCGCATGCATAAGACGCTCATTCCGCGCACGCAGCATCTTCTCAATCTGTTTCGAGCGCATGGCATCGAGCGGCTGTTCGCCCGTATTGCTTGCCACACCAAGGATGGCCGCGAGCGGTCACTGTCGCAAAAAATGCCGGGCTGGAACAATTTGCTGCTGCCGAAGGACGAGCATCCCGGCCAGATCATTTCGCAACTTGCGCCGGAAGGCGATGAGATCGAGGTCATCAAGACGACCGACAGCGCGCTGACCGGCACCAACTTGCGGCTGATCTTGACCAACCTCGGAATCAAAACTGTGGTGTGCTGCGGGATCTTCACCGATCAGTGCGTGTCCTCGACCGTGCGCAGCCTGGCAGACGAGAGTTTCAGCGTCATCGTGGTCGAGGATTGCTGCGCTGCGGGGTCGGACGAACTGCATCACAAGGAGCTCGAAATCATGAACATGATCTACTGCCATGTGATGAGCAGCCAGGAGCTGATCTCGATGATGCGGCTTGACGATGAGGTCGGACAGACGCGGTTAAGCCCGGGCTAAGTCAAGCCTAGACTGGCGGCAGTCAAGTCACAGCCTAAAAAATAATCATACGTTCAACCGTAATTGCCTAGTCTTGGCGGCTTGCACCTGCGATCGGGGCCGATCATCATATCGACCGGACGGCCGGGGGATTTGGCGGTCACAACACTGACGATGATCCGTCGCTTTAAAGTCGGTTCAAACCGAGGGGAGATACGCAGGTGGCTCAATCCACAGCAACGGCCAGTGCCGTGCCTGAAAATTTCGAAGTCACCAGCGAACGCGGGCTCGATCGTCTGCACGGGAACGCAGTTGGTTTAATCGGCGTGCTGTTCCTGACCGTCACCGGCGCCGCGCCGATGACCGCCATGCTCGGCAACGTGCCGTTCGCTGCCGGCTTCGGCAACGGCATCTACGTGCCGGCCGCTTTCATCCTGGCGACGATCGTGTTGACGATTTTCTCGATCGGTTACGCGGCGATGGCCCGCAAGGTTTCGAGCGTCGGCGGGTTTTATTCTTTCATCAGCCAGGGCCTCGGCCGTGACGTCGGCATGGCTGCTGGCTTCGCCTCGTTCGCGTCGTACAGTGTGTTCGAAGCATCCCTCACCGGCATTTTCGCCTTCTTCGCCAATAGCTGGATCTCGACCCACTTTGGCATCAACGTGCCGTGGATCTGGTTGTCGCTGTTCGCCATCGCATTGGCGGCGATCCTGAGCTATCTCGACGTGCAGCTTTCGGCCGCCGTGCTTGGCGTGGCGCTCGTGCTCGAAGTCATCATCCTGCTGATCTTCGACTTTGCGGTGTTCACCGCTCAGTCGGGTACAAGCTTCAACACCGAAGCTCTGAACGTGGTCAACGTGCTGACGCCGGTCGCCGAACAGAAAATCGGCGATGTCGAGATCGCGGCCGGCGCCGCAGCCGTCGGCGTATTTATGGCCTTCTGGTCATGGGTCGGCTTTGAAATGGCACCGAACTATGCCGAAGAGTCGCGCAATCCCAAGCGTATCGTGCCGCTGTCACTGTACATTTCGGTAATCGGGCTTGGACTGTTCTACATCTTCACGAGCTGGTGCGCCGTCTCGGCGTTTCCGACGGAAGGCGACATGCTGACCAAGGCCGTGAAGGATTCAGGCAACTTCTTCATCAGCCCGATGGGCACGTTTGTCGGGCCGTGGGCTGCTGAAGCGATGGGCGTGCTCATCATCACCAGCGCGTTTGCCTGCGGCATGGCCTTCCACAATACGGCCGCTCGCTATTTGTATTCGCTGGCGCGCGAAGGCGTTTTGCCGTCATTTCTCGGCCAGACGCATGACCGCTTCAAGAGCCCGCACGTCGCCTCGACCGCGCAATCGGTGCTGGCGGCGGTATGGGTAGGTTTGTTCGCGTACTTCTTGGGCACCGACGATCCGAATGCTCAGGCCTATGTCGGCGTCTACACGATGCTCGCCATTCTCGGCACGATGCTGTTGCTGATTTTGCAGGCCATCGTCTCGATTGCGATCATCGCTTATTTCCGAGCCCACCATCCCGGCGAGGGCGGCGTGATTTCGACGGTGATCGCGCCGATCATTGCCTTCGTGGCGCAGCTCTACTTGGTCTATCTCCTCGTCATCAATCTCGGCATGTTCGGTGGAAACGGCAGCTTCGGCAGCAACATTCCGTTGATCGCGCTGGCGATCCTCGGTGTTGGCTTGGTCTGGGACTTGGCTCTGCGGGTGCTGTCGCCGGCAACGCACGCGCGCATCGGCCGGCTCGTCTACAACGGTTGAAGACGAGCGCCGAGCACGATGACGATCAGACTAAAATATCGGACGGGCGCTGATTGTTCAGCGCCCGTTTCGCGTTCAATACGCCGTAGCACCCTGACTTTGGGATCATAACGACGGGAGACTTCCATGCTGACTTCGATCGCCGGCCGCTCCGTTATCGTCACCGGCGCCAGCAAGGGCATTGGCAAGGGCATCGCCCGCGTCTTTGCCCGTAACGGCGCCAAGGTGCTGGTGGTGTCGCGCCACATCGACGAAGCCGAGGCTTTCGCTGAGGCACTGCGACAGGACGGTGGCATCGCGAGCGGATTTGCAGCCGACGTCACGGATGCCGGCGATATGCAAATGATGGCCGATGCTGCCGCCAGCGCTCATGACGGCATCGACATCCTGTGCGCCAACGCCGGCATTTTTCCGCAAGGCAAGATCGAGGATCTCTCAGCCGAGGACTGGGATCACGTCATGGCGACTAATCTCAAAGGCACCTTTCTGCCGGTCAAAGCCTGCTTGCCGTACTTGAAGGCATCAGACCAGCCGCGCATCGTCATCACCTCGTCGATCACCGGCCCCATCACGGGTTTTCCCGGCTGGACCCACTACGGCGCTTCGAAAGCCGGACAGCTCGGTTTCATGCGCACCGCATGCATCGAAGTGGCGAAGTACGGCATCACCGTCAATGCCGTGCTGCCGGGCAACATTTTGACGGAAGGCTTGATCGGGCTCGGCGAAGCCTATCAGAATTCGATGGCCGCTTCGGTGCCGCTGAAAAAACTCGGTACCGTCGAAGACATCGGATACGCAGCGTTGTTTTTAGCTTCGAAGGAAGCCGCCTACATTACCGGACAAACCATCGTTGTCGATGGCGGCCAGACGCTGCCGGAAAGCATGGACGCTTTAAATACCTGAGTTAAGCGTCACGCTGGGAATCGAGTTGCGCTCGCAGTGCGCGCGGCGAATGACCGGTCCAGCGTCGCACGGCACGACTAAAGGCCGACAGTTCGGAATAGCCGAGAAGCAGAGCGATCTCGGAAATCGGCAGCTGATGTTTGCCAATGTACGACAATGCCAAATCATGCCGCGTCTTTTCGACGAGATCCTTATAGCTGAGGCCATCGCGCCGCAGCTCCCGCTTCACCGTCTTGAGCGACAGGCGAATTTCGGCGGCGATCAGCTCCAACGGCGGACAGCCATCGGGTAGCCGGGCGCGCACCGCGCTGCTGACCAAATCGGAGACGCAGACGCGTGCCGCATCGCTCTGGTTCAGGCGCACGAGGCAAAGGCGCATCGCGAGCAACAGACGCGCGTCTTTCGCCGGCATCGCCATCGCCAGGCAGTGCGGTTTGAACAACAGGGCATTGGAGGGCTGAGAAAAGAAGACCGGCGCGCCAAACGCCCGCTGATGGTCACGCCAACCTGAAGGTTTGGGATGCTCGAAATGCACTTCTTCCGGGGACCATGACACGCCGAGCGCTTCACGCATGACATTCAAGAACATGCCGAGCGAAAGCTCCGCATCTTGTCGCCGCTCGACGATTTGCGGGCATTCAATGCGATAGTCGAGGCGCATCAGGCCGGTGTGCTCAGGCTGCAAGTGCATCGAGGTTGATTCCTGATGCAGCGGCAAAAGCTCAATCAGCGTTGCAAGCGCTTCGCCGAGCGTTGGGGCTGAGAGTGCCGCATAACCCCAAAGCCCCAAGTCGCGGGCATCGAACTGATTGCCGAACCATAACCCGAAATTGTCGTTGCGCGTCAGCCGTGAACTCTGCTCGAACAGACGGCAGAATGCGTTTAGGCTCAACTTCAACGTCGGAAGTCCGGCCATCTCCGGCGCGATCCCTGCATTGCCGAAGATGCGGTCGATATCACCATGCTGGCGTTCGATATCGGCGACAATGCCGGTCGCGGCAGCCGCCAAAATCGACGGACCGCCCTTGTCGGGCGCGGTCCATTTTCCGAACGGCGTTCGGTCGCTATCGGCGCTTGCCATCAGGGTCCACGCAATCGCTGCATTGCACGCTAAACGCTAGCAGATGCATCAAGTCGGTCAAGCGGCAGGCGCATTAACCGTTGCCCGTGCTGGCGGCGTTTGCCGTCCGGGCTTGGTGTCCATCAACCGAATAGTCGCGTCCACAAGCCTAGCTTTACTGCGGACCCGGCCGCGACCGAAGTCCCGCCACCGGGAGCAAAACGCGCCAGGTAGCGTTGGCAAAGCGGCACGGTCCCTTGCGTGTAGGCGACGCCCATCGATTGCGCCAATTCGGTCTCGGAATGCGAACCGATCCACGCCACCAGAAGTAGGCGACGTAGCATCACGAAGGTTTCGATTTCACTCTCATCCTCGGCGCTCAGCGTGCCGACGCGGCGATAACCGCGCGCCCAAGCGCGTAGCAATTCCGGCACTTCCGGAGCGTGCTCGAAAAACGAAACGGTCGTGGCGCAGTCGTAGAGATACCACGAGAACCCGCAGTCATCGAAATCGATGACTTTGACGCGGCCCGCATCCATCAGCAGATTGGCCAATCGCATGTCGCCATGAACCAAGCCGAAGCGCTGAGGTCCTTTGCCGAACCGCTCCAGGCGCTGGCCGATCACCGCCACCGTTTCAGTGAACACAGTGCGACTATCGTCCGTCATGCCCATGCCATCGCGCCACCGCCCCCAGTGCGGCGTTTCACCGAGGCTGGTGTCAAAATCCCAGGTATGGCGTTGAAACCACGTTGGCCGACGCCACCCTTTGACATGGGCGTGCATGCGCGCCGCCGTTTCGCCGAGTAATTCGAATCCAGCAACATCTGATGACGCCGGTTCGTGGCCGTCTTCCCAGGCAAACAAAACGACGTTGCGGGCCCCAACGCTTTCATCTCCGGCAATCGTTTGAATAGGATCGCCGTCGCGCCCTGCGATTGGAACCGGCGTCAGCGCCGCACCATCACGACGCAATGCCGTCAACCACGCCAGCTCTGACGCTATCGCGCGGCGCGAATGGTAGCCGTGGCGATGCACGCGCAACGCCCATCGACGACCAGCGCTCGGATCGTCGATGCAATAGGTGGCGTTTTCGGAAACATTGATGAGGCGCGCTGTGCAACCATCGGCAAGCGCGTAGCGATGGATCGCCCGCATCGCCAAACGCTGCAATCCGTCTGCGGTCGTAGCGGAGACAGGAGGGGGATCTTTGGTCAACGATGTTGTCCTCTCGCCGAACCTTCGTGCCGAACGAACATTCTAAATTCTACAGCCAGTCTCCACTTGACCACAGCCGTCGCGCGCTTGACCGTCGCGGCGAAAAGCGTTGGCCGCCTCCAAGCGCCACGCGACGTGCCGCCGCCGGTAGAGGCAGCGTTTGCAAATCGCGGCGTTGGCTCGCTTGGATCAACAATTGGTCACGCAGTTGGGCCGTCGCTCACATGGCGCAGATGGCCCTCTTTGATCCACACCCGGCACCCTGCCGAACCGGTGACGGCCGTAAGTTTGCGACCAACGGGCAAGCGCAGCCACGACATTTCAACGAACGCGTCTCCGCCCTCTTCAAAACCACCCGACAACACCAAGACTTCGATGCCGCCATCGGCGTCGATGTGAATGCGTTGTCCCGGCAACCAGCGTTCGAGGCGGACGTGCTCGCGCGCATCATCGAACAAAGCGATTGTCTCAACGCCAGGCCGGTGTGCGCACGCAACCGGCACGGCGCGCGCCGCGTCGATTTTAACCTGCGTGCGATCGTGCAATTCAAATTGCCAGAGTTTGACCAGCATCGTGCAGCCGGCCGCCGAGCCAGGCGTGTGGCTCGTCCCCGGCGGATTGCGGCAATACGTTCCGGCCGGATAATCGCCGTGCTCGTCTTCAAAGATGCCGTCAATCACAAAAAATTCTTCGCCACCATCGTGCCGATGCGGCGAAAATTTGCTGCCTGGTGCATAGCGCACGATGCTCGTCGCGCGAGCGACTTCGCCGCCGACACGATCGAGCATGCGGCGTTCGACACCCGCCATCGGCGACGGCGTCCACTCCCGCGTTGCGGCGTGAACCGCAACGCGGACGGATAGATCCGCGTTAAGGATCATTGCGCGATCTCGCACCTAACCATTATTGCGCCGCCAAGCTCGGGCGCTGTGCAACGCGCTCGCGCCAAGCTTTCAGATGGGTGTGATCGTCCGGGATCTTGATGCCGACGAACTCGGCAAAATTGATGCCCGTAATGGCGGTGATGTCAGCCATGCTGAAGTCCGGCCCTGCGAGATAAGGCTGATGCGCTAGCGCCGTATTGAAATACGCCATTCCCGCCAGAACGCGCTCGCGCTGTTTTTCGCCCCACTCCTTGTTCTGATACGTCTCAATGTTGGGTCCAAGGCCTGGCGTAGCGTGGTGGAAATAGTTCGTTCCGGCGTCGAGCAACCCCGCTTCGGCGCGCCGCTGCATCATGTGAATGATGCCACGCTCTTTTGGCGTCGCCCCCGTCAGCGTTGGCCGGCCATCGAGATGGTCGATGTATTCTGTGATGGCGGTACATTCGGAAATCACGGTGCCGCACTCCAGTTCCAAGGCTGGAACGGTGCCTGACGGATTTTTGGCCAGGAATTCCGGCGTCCTGTGCTCGCCCTTTGGCACGTCGACGGCGATGAACTCGGCCTTGTCCGTCAAATTCTTTTCCGCCAGCGCTATGCGGATGCGGGCTGGGTTTGGAAATCCTCTGTATTCATAAATTTTCATGCGTCATGTCCTTTTACGTGGGCGTCATTCGAGATAACACGAGATTGCCTATCTATGAATAGATAGGCTAAAGAGTTCGGCCCGTCAGTCAATGTTTATGTCTTGTCAATCAACAAATCGGGACCGGCTACAGTGTCTTTAGAAACATCGAAAGCGTCTGAGCTCCTCGATCTCGCCGAACAGTATGTTCGCTCGGTTGGATACAATGGTTTCAGTTTTCGAGATTTGGCCGATGACGCCGGCATCAAGAGCGCGAGCGTGCATTATCATTTCGCCACGAAAGAGCGTCTTGCCGCAGCCGTGGCGCGCCGGTACGCCGAGCGATTTTTTGCAGCCGTCGGTGACACGGCCGACGCAACAATCACGGCGAATGAGCAAATGGACCGCTTCGTCGGCTTGTTTCGCATCGCGATCAGTGATGACAAGCGCCTCTGCCTCTTTTGTATTTTGGGAGCGGAGCTGTCGACGCTGCCCGATGAAGTGCAGCGTGAGGTCCGTCAATTTTTCGCCGATTGCACGACTTGGCTTGCGTCGCTGATCGCGCGGTTTTCCGCCGCCAAAAGCCTGAACGGAAAAGACCTCACAGCGAGGGCTCAGGCGCTGCTTGCCAGCTTAGAAGGGGCCATGATCGTGTCGCGCGCCGACGGCGATCTGGCGGTGTTCGACAGCATTGTCGGCGAGCTGCGGCACTGCGGAATGATCCCGCGAAAATAAGTGGGTGCTCGCAGGCTTCGTGACTTCGATGTCTACACTATCGAACTCGGACGGAGCAAAGCGCAGTGTTTGGAACCTCGCATCTCGCAAACGGTGTCACCTATGACGTCATTCGCATGATCAAACGCGGCATTGACCCAAATGCGCCCTACGCCGAGCAAAAAGCAGAGGGCTGGACCGTCTCCGTTCTGTTCGATGAGTACGCCGCCGACATGCGACAACGCCATTGCTCTGAGCGCTCCATTGAAGATGTGCTGGCTCGCCGCAAGCGCTATCTATCCAGCTGGAAGAATCTGCCCCTCACAAACCTCACGCGCTCAATGGTGCGTGCGAAACACCAGGAGCTGTCGGAAAAGCGGGGCAAGGTCACTGCCAACCACACGATGCGTGACTTCCGCGCCGGCTACAATCTCGCTCTCCGCGTCGTCGACAATCCCGACCTGCTACCAGACAACCCGGTTAAAGCGGTCACTTTCAACAAGGAGCGTCGCAAGAATGCTGTCATCCATCCCGACGATCTCCTTGCATGGTGGCAGAAAATTCAAACTCTTCCAAATCCACGCCGTCGCTTGATGCATGAGTTAGGTTTGTATCCCGGACTACGACCCGGCAACCTCGTTGCGTAACAACGCGACGGGATACATCTGCAAGATCAATGCATCCGCATACCGAAAATGAAATCAGGCCGATCATTCGATCTGCCGCTCTCTGCGTACATGATCTCGACAATTGAGCGCGCCCTCGCCGTCGGCGAGGTGCTGTATCCCAAGGCTCAGTTCTTGTTTCCCACGCGCGCGACCAAAGACCAACCTAAGAGCGGCATACGGAAGGGCGACGTTATCGCCACGCAAGTGTTGCGCGAGAAATCTCTGCCGAGCGAAACAGGACATTTGTTGCGCCACACCTACCGAACGATCGCCCAGCGCGAGCAAATAGACAAGATTGAAGCACGCCTGCTGTTAGACCACACTGTGCCGGGCATTGATGGCGTCTACATTCATGAGAAGGCACTGTTCGACCGATTACTTGCTGCTCAAGAGAAAATGTCGGCTGCGATCTCGGCGCTTTTGAACCGCCAGCTCTAATTGTCCGCTAGGCAGATTTAGGGTCATGCGGCAGCCGTTCGCGAGAGGACTAATAAGAGGAACAGCCACGCCCGCATCTCAGCTTCGAGCGGACAAACCCTCCTGCTCCCGAGAAGGAAGCGGGTGGCGCTTTTGTACGCGCTCGCATAATCAAAAGTTCGACATCAGGACCTGTCAGAAAAAACTAGAGACTTGAAGAACTGGGGATTTCGGGCTCATCGTAACCACCAGGGCAGTGGGCATGAGACAGAAATCCAACACGTCTGAGATGCCGTCCGAGAGTTTCGTGAGCGCCGCAAAGTCAGGACTTATTCGAAAGCTGCCGATGTCGGATGCTTGCCATCGACGCGCCCGCGTTTCCTCCAGCCGCACAATGACATTAGCTGAGCGGGCATGCAAATCAGGCGCCGTTTCGTTGTGGACGGTGGGGTATCTCTTGCGGACTTTATTTTAGGCCTAGCGCAAGCTTGGCGTCAGCAATGAGTCGTATATTCACCCGATCATATTACGCTTCGCGCAGTCTAGCAGCCTGCTTTAGAACCGCGCCTCATGATACTCAATCGATTTCAAGACAACCAGATGGTGCGAGATGACAGTAGAAAACCTTAAGTCGCCACCCAAATCTGGGAAAGTGAACTTCCAGCAGTTAGCGGTGCTGCTGAAGACCGACGAATCCCAAATATCGTTGAACCACCCAGTGCGCCTGATAAATGATGAGTATAATTCTTTAAAGGCAAAGTGTGCCCCACAATTCTTGCCAGATTTCAATGAATTAATGATTTCGATCGGCTCCGATTTGGCCGAGTACTGCATCAGTCTTAGTCCGGTCGAAGGTGACCCGTTTATAGATTTTGAAGTATTGAGTAGAGGGAGCAAGGTGATCGGTGGAGATTCTTTCGTTTCTGGACGGCTCTATGCAGAGCAGATCGTTCTCGAAATGTTGCAAGAGAGATTGATGGAACTTGCGAGCTGTATCGCTCTGAAGCGCTCACGTCTCACAATCGCGAAATCGGCTTTCAGGACCGCGATGAATATCAAGGTCTATCGAGGGGCTTTCCCCGTCTGGAACCCTCAGATTGGACGTCATATTGTTTTGCTGGCGATTGCGCCCGTGTATGTGGCGCTTTAAGCTTTCATCATTTTTGGTGGTGCATCAGGAACCATCAAACTTAGTCGACAAGTTGAGTCGAGGCTTACAAACTCTATGTGTTTCATCTGATGCTTCTGCGGAGACTATTCCGGCTTCACTGAGAAAATCGGCAAAACGCGGATGGCGCTTGGCTGTCGCCATCTACCGCACGGGATCAGTCAAGTGGTGAACTGATTGTCGGCTTCCTGGGATACCCTTCTCTTGCTCTCTAACGGTAGCCCGCTGCCGGGCGAATATCGACTTTTGACTGATCGCCTCACGCCAGGTACCCAGCCGGCGAAGGCCACCTTGTGATGAGGCGTGAGGCGGGCTGATATGATGAGTGCTGGTCAGCCTTGGAGATTGGTCCGTGCCTACGTCTGGACATAGGACTGAGCGCTCATACGCGGCATTGTCGACGCGGCGGGATTGGAGCCGTTCGGAGAAGCGGGCGATCGTTGCCGGGAGTTTGACGGCTGGAGCGAACGTGTCGGTGGTTGCCCGGCGGCACGGGGTGGCCCAGAGCCTGCTCTATCGCTGGCGCAAGGATTCTGCGGTGGAGGCGGGAACGGCGCCGGCCTTCGTGCCGGTTACGATCGCGGCGTTGCCTCAGCCGGGCCGAGCCTTGGCGCCTGCTGCCACGTCGATCATCGAGATCGTTCTTGTATGCGGGCGCGTGATGCGCGGCGTCGCCGACGTGAATGCGGAGAAGCTTGCAGCGATCATCGCGGCGCTCGAGGTCAAGACGTGATTCCGGTCGCCGACGTACTCGCCCGTATCTCCGATCATCCAGCCAAGAAGATGGCCGAGCTGCTGCCCTGGAACTGGAAACCTACAGACGCGGCAGCTATGGAACCCCGAGCCGTTCGATCGTAAGCATTGGCCGGCGTCAGGCAGAGGGCGATCGGGCAGCCGTCGAGCAAGCTCTCAGAGAGACCACTGGCCCAAGTGAACGTGCCGCGATTGGCCGACCAGGCTATCGATGAGAACGAAGCGGCTGACGGTCCAGCCGATCGGCTCGATGGTGAACTCGCCGGTTCGGCTCTCGTCATACATCACGGTCAAATGGGGCGAGGAGCCCGACTGCCGCGGGAGTCTCAAGCCAGCTTTCATCAGCGCGTGCTTCAGAGCTTCTTGAGGCCTCATGAAGCCGGCAACACCGTCACCATCGCCTGTCAGGACCACCGCTCGCTGCCCATGACTTCCAGAGAAGCTCGCGACGCGATTGAACTCGACCTTGAAGGGCGCCATCGAAATAGTGCCGGCTGCCCTCATTGCTGCATCGATGACGGCAGGCGGATATGAGCCAGAAAAGCCACCGACGGAGAGCAAAGTGACATGGAGCCGCTCCGGCGGGATCGGTGTTGCCGAAAGCCGCAAGCGCCGACGCACATCACGCGCAATATCTCCTGCGCGGGCGCTCATCGTTGCGTCCGGCAGGGCCGTGAAGAACACGTTGTGCCGCGTCGTATCCCTGCCCAAAAGCTCGAGCTGCTCATCCATCGGCTCGCTCCCTCCAGCCGACATGATAGAACTGTCGCTCACCGACAAAAAGCGCTTCTAATGGCCTCACACCACCGTGCGGCGTCATGCATTCGCTCATGCTCCCGCTCCCGCCTGCGGTACTCACCAGACGCTTACGTTGCAGCAGGGTATATCTCGGTTTGGCCATTGATTGGTCCCTCGCGCTAATCCTTCCGGCAATGCAAATAAGCCCTACTCGATTGCATGGTGCGGACCCTGCAGAAAATATGCCTTTCTCTTAATTTGAGTCGGGATTACCAAACGCCGTCGCTATTTCAAACCGGCAACTGTCTGAAAGAGGTCGACGATCGATGATTCACAGGTCAATTTCGCAAGAATGAACCTCTTTCAATCGACATCTCAGTCCTTTCATTCTAGCGATACGGATGATTCAACCCTTCGCCCACACGACGCCCGGCCCCGAGAGCGAATGGGAACTCCTCGACGACCATCTCGAAGCGGTGGCAGGGGCAGCTGAGCGCTTTGCCGCTAAGTTCGGGGCGGCGTCGCTTGGAAGAGCGGCGGGGCTGCTTCACGATCTTGGCAAGGCGAAGGATCGCTTCCAAAAAAGACTGAGGGACCCGAAAATTGTTGAGCCACACGCCGGTGAAGGCGCACGTGCTGCCGAAAATCATTACTTTAAAATTGCGCCAAGGCCATTCGACGCGCGCCTTGGCCGCCTGTTGGCGTTTGCAATTGCCGGGCATCATTCCGGGCTCCCAAACGGGTCGATGCACGCGAGTGGCATGCGGCCGCTCAATGAGCGCTTGAGTGACGCTGCCGTCGTCTCGCCAAGAGGACCGCTACCGACGCTGGACGGAGCGCTTACCGTTTTGGCGGGGGCGCCAAAGGACTCATTTGCTTGGGCTTTCTTCGTCCGCATGCTGTTCTCGGCCCTAGTCGATGCAGATCGGATTGCGACCGAGGCATGGGACAATCAAGTGAAGGGTGCCCCGACCGACCGCGGTTGGACCGGCACCCTTTCCACCTTGCGAACCACACTTGATCAGCATCTCACGAGGGAATTTCAATCAAAGTCAGACGACTCAGAGCTTTCGCTATTGCGCGCGGAAGTTCTGGCTGATTGCCGCGCTGCTGGGGCACGACCACCAGGGCTGTTCTCGCTCACCGTGCCAACGGGCGGTGGCAAGACTTTATCGTCGCTCGCGTTCGCACTCGACCATGCAGTTCGGCACGAACTCGATCGCATCATCTACGTCATCCCATTTACGTCCATTATCGATCAGACGGCGGACGTGTTTCGCAAAGCTCTTGGCGACAATGATGCCATCCTTGAGCATCACAGCGCTTTCGACGACGAAAAGATTACGTCCCGATTGGAGGTGACCGACAATGGCACGGCTAAACGTCTTCGACTTGCAGCACAAAATTGGGATCGTCCGATTGTTGTGACCACTGCTGTTCAATTCTTTGAGAGTTTATTCTCAAATAGCCCCGGCAAGTGCCGAAAGCTGCACAATATCTCGCGCTCGGTTGTCATTCTCGATGAAGCACAGACATTGCCGATCAACCTGATGCGGCCATCGCTGGCTGCGCTCAAAGAACTCGCGCGTGGCTATGGCTCGTCGGTCGTACTGTGTACGGCAACGCAGCCGGCTGTGACGCAGGAAGCGTTCGCCACCTTTGGCACAAGTAAACCACCGCGAGAGATGATCCCAACCGCTGATCTGTGCGAAATCATCTCGCCGGGGCGCAACCTGTATGGACGGCTCCGACGCGTGAAGGGCACGGTGCACCCGCAATCGATGTCAGACGCAGAGGTCGTCGCCGCTTTGGCTGCAACCGAACAGGGGCTGGTGATCGTCAACAATCGACGGCATGCCCGCGAGCTTTACTGCGAGCTGATCAAGGCCGGGATCGACGGGGCGTTTCATCTAACGACGTCGATGACCGCTGCGCATCGCCAGCATGCACTCGCTGATATCCGCCAGCGTCTCAAAGACAGATTGAACGTCAGGCTCGTGTCGACATCCCTCATTGAGGCCGGCGTCGACATATCCTTCAAAGTCGTTTGGCGTGCGCGGGCAGGCCTCGACCAAATCGTACAGGCTGCGGGGCGTTGCAATCGCAATGGCGAACTCGGCCCGCTTGGCGGTCACCTAACAATCTTCACGCCTGAGGAGATCCAAGGCCGTGGCGTACCACACGAACTCCGCAAAAATGCCGAGGCGACAGATGAGGTCCTACGGCGCGGCATGGATGTACTTTCACCGGAAGCAGTGGAAGCCTACTTCCGCGAGCTAATGTGGACGCGCGATGATGGCGGGCATTGGCGGCTGCTAGACGATGTCAAAGTCGGCGAAGGGGAACTGGCGTGGACAGGAATCATGGATGCGACGAAGAACTCAGCGCCGGGGCTGAATTTTCGCTTCGCCGATATTGCGCGGTCCTACCGTTTAATCCAGGAGACGATGGTGCCAGTCATCATACCGGCGTCGATCGATGCGATCGCGGGCGTTGATGACACACTTTTGCGCAGCATTGAGCATGTGCCGTCAATTGGCGGCGTGCTGCGCGAGCTACAGCGCCACATCGTGCAGATACCGCGACGTGATCGCGATCAGTTGCTGACGTCGGGCGCTGCCTCGCGAATTGCTGAAAAAGACTATGCCGAGCAGTTCGTTGTTCTGAACAACGCTAAGCTTTACCGCGCGGAGTCGGGCTTTGACTGGTCTGACCCGTATGATCGATCGACACTCATCATGTGAATTGCGGTAACAACTCACGTTCAAAAAAATGGTTGGTTTACCTAACGACTGATGGTTGGCACTCTAAGCAGTTAGGTTGCGATATTGGGAGTGCAGTTTGCCGGGCATTAAACTCCACGTCTGGGGACCACTCGCGTGTTTTACGCGCCCCGAGATGAAGGTCGAGCGAGTCTCATACGATGTGATCACGCCAGGTGCGGCGCGCGGCATTATTGAAGCGATCCACTGGAAACCAGCGATCGTCTGGGTCATCGACAAGATCCACGTTCTGCAGCCAATCCGCTTCCAAACCATCCGCCGCAACGAGGTTGGATCAAAAATTCCAGCGTCGAAGGCGCGCACCGCAATGGAGCGGGACACCCTCGAAGGTCTACCTTTGGCAGTCGATGCCGACCGACAGCAACGAGCCACCATCGCGCTATCCAATGTTGCCTATGTCATCGAAGCTCATTTCGAGATGACGGCAAAGGCGACAGACGACGACACCGAGCCCAAACACATCGAAATGTTTAAGCGCCGCGCGGCCAAGGGGCAGTGTTTCCATCGGCCATGCCTAGGTACACGGGAGTTTGCAGCGGATTTTGAACTCATTGATCGCGCAATGCCGCCGATGCAGCTTGGTGAGGATCAGAAGTCTCAGGACTTCGGCTGGATGCACTACGACATCGAATTCCATGGCCAGAAGAAAACGCCTCGGTTCTTTCGGGCGCACATGCAGGACGGCGTTATCGATGTGGCGCGGGCTCGTACCGAGGGTGTTGTGCGATGACCATTCTGCAGTCGCTGACAAAACTTTATGACCAGCTTGACCGGCGAGGGGTAGTGCCCCTTCAAGGCTATGCACGTGTTGGCGTTTCGTTTGCAATCCCGATCTCAACCAGTGGCGAAGTTTCTCCGGCCATCGACCTGCGAACTCAGAACGGTCGCGCTAAAGTACCCCTCTACCGAAACATGCCCAAGCTTCGGGATCACAACAATTCAGGAAACGATCCGTTCTTGTTTTGGGACAATACTGGATACGCTCTCGGTCTGGTCAAAAAGGAAATGAAGCGCGGCTCACCCGACGAACTATTTGCATCTTTTAGAGAGGTGAACCTTCAAGCAACCGCGAAAGCTGCAAGTCGAGAGTTGACCGCATTTTCAGCATTTCTTCGAAGATGGTCACCAGATCAAGCCGAACGGCTACGAATTGCACCAGAACACCTGGATGCTAACGTGGCGTTTCGCTGTGTCGAGACAGGATCTTTCATTCACGAGTGCCTAGAAGCGCGCAATATCTGGGATCGCGCCCGCCAGTCCGTCAATGCATCCCGGCGGATCTGTCTTGTCACAGGCCAAGACGCGCAGATCGCACGATTACACCCCAAGTTTCCAGCGCTCGAAGCTGGTGGCAGCAAAGCGCCGATAGTGTCCTTCGATAAATCGGCTTTTACCAGTTACGACAAGGACCAAGGTGAAAACGCCCCCGTATCCAATGAAGCCGCGTTCAAATACGGGGCGGCGCTGAGCTGGCTGCTTGACCGGGCAAACGCACGGTCGTTCCGGCTTGGTGAGACGACCGTTGTGTTCTGGGCGGACGAAAAGACCGTAGATGGCGGCGAAGAAAATGCGCTGACAATTGAAGAAGCATTGGCCACCGAGTTCGGCCGACCAGCCGCTTCTCCCACCACACCCGAAACGGACGATGACGTCGATGATGGCGACGAAATCGACGTTGATGCAGACCAACAACAGGTGATGGTCCAGCAGGCAGACGACGCACGGACGCAACGTGCGGCGCCGAACCTCGCCAAGCTCAGTCCCAACGCTCGTTTGCACATCCTTGGCTTGTCACCAAACGCTGGGCGAATTGCAGTTCGTTTCTGGCTGGTCGACACCTGGGGCCACGTCGCCGATAACATTGCCGCACATCACACCGGTATGCATATCGAGCCAAAAGACAAAACGTCAAATCGCAAGCCCTATGCGCTGCTATATGAGACGGCTGCCCAAGGCGATGAAAAAAACATCCCGCCGCGTCTAGGCGGTGAGCTTGCCCGCGCGATCCTCACCGGCGGTGCCTATCCACGAACATTCTACACAGCCCTCCTTGCTCGCATTCGAACCGATAAAGCGGTCAACGCGGCTCGGGTCGGACTCTGCAAAGCTATCATCAATCGCGAACACGGTACGGAGGTCATTCCTGTGGCGCTCGACGCAGAAAATCCAAATCCCGCCTATCGGCTCGGACGTCTCTTTGCACTCATTGAGGGGGCTCAGAAGGCTGCACTCCCTGGGATCAAAGCCACCGTCAAAGATCGTTTTTTCGGAAGCGCCTGCGCCACGCCGGCGAGGATATTCCCGCTGCTGCACAAGAACGCGATCAATCATATTGCCGCCGTGCGCAAGGAACGCGGCGGGGGGCTAGCACACTGGATGGAGCAGGAGATCGGCGCAGTTTGGTCTGGCCTGTCAGATGATCTGCCACGCGCTCTAAAGCTCGAAGAGCAAGGGCGCTTCATCGCCGGCTACTACCACCAGCGTTTTGCAAAAGCAGCAGGCACACCCGTTGAAGCCGTCGAACTCATGACCGTTAATGACGAGGATGAATCGAAATGACCACCCTCACTAATCGTTACGACTTCGTCCTGTTCTTCGACGTCTCAAACGGCAACCCGAATGGCGACCCCGACGCCGGAAACCTGCCGCGCATGGATCCGGAGACGGGACAAGGCCTCGTCTCCGACGTCTCGATCAAGCGCAAGATCCGCAATTATATCTCGGATGCATTCGGTGCCGAGAAGGGCTGCGCGATTTACGTGACCGAGAACGCGATCCTCAACGACCAGCATCGCAAGGCCTATGCGGCTATCCGCCCTGACGAAAAAAAAGTAGAAAAGGCTGCGAAGCTTTCGCCACAGAATGACACAGAAGCTGAAGAGCTCCGCAACTGGATGTGCGCCAACTTTTTCGACGTCCGCACGTTTGGGGCTGTCATGAGTACCGGCATCAATTGCGGACAAGTACGCGGGCCACTGCAATTTGTGTTCGGCCGATCGGTCGAGCCAATCATGCCACTCGAAATCTCCATCACGCGCATGGCTGCCACCAATGAGACCGAAAAGAAGAAACAGGGCGATGGTTCTGACGATGACAAGCGCAGCGACAACCGCACCATGGGCCGAAAGCACATTGTGCCATATGGCCTTTATCGCGTGCATGGATTCATTAACGCCAAGCTTGCAGAAAAGACCGGCTTCACGACCGACGATCTCGATCGCGTTAAAAAGGCGATTGCAAACATGTACGAGTTCGATCGCTCTGCTGCACGTGGCGAGATGGCAGCCCGGCGCTGCATTGCGTTCCGACACGACAGTCCTCTTGGCAATGACCATGCGCACAAGCTGTTTGAGCGCGTCTCAGTTCATCGCGTTCACGACGGCTCGAATGTTCCGGTCGGCGACAAACGCTCTGATAACTGGCCACCAGCTCGCTCATTCGCCCACTACGACATCCGTCTCGATTCATTAGCGCTACCGGACGGTGTTCATGTTGAAGAGTGGGTCAGCTGAGGCGGACGCCGATTTAGTCTCCTTGTCGGCATTGCAGCACTACCTGTTTTGTCCGCGGCAGTGCGCACTAATACATGTCGAACAGGCGTGGGCAGAGAACCGTTTCACGGCCGAAGGTCACGTGTTGCATGAGGCAACGGCCGAACTCGGAACCGAAAAGCGGCGCGGGGTGAGAGTCGTGACGGCCATGCCACTGGTTTCCCAGCGACTAGGCGTTACCGGCATCGGCGATCTGGTGGAACTGCATCGCGCGCCTGATGGGTCTTGGCGGCCTTTTCCCGTCGAGTACAAACGTGGCAAGCCGAAAGTCCATCGTGCCGACGAGGTGCAATTGTGCGCGCAGGCGATGGCCCTAGAAGAGATGTTCGGATGTACACTGAGCGAAGGTGCGCTGTTTTACGGCGAGACGCGGCGCCGGGTCACTGTCGCACTAGACGCCGACCTGCGTACCCTGACCACCGACGTCGCGTCGGCATGCCGTCAGATGATCGCCCACGGCAGAACGCCTGCGGCTGAGTACACCAAGCGTAAATGCGGCTCATGCTCTCTCTTAGACCTCTGTCAGCCCCTGCGCATGTCGCGTCCGATGCTCGCCTCCGAATGGCTGGCCCGCGCACTACAGGAGACCTGACTATGCGCCGTCACCTCAACACGCTCTATGTCACTTCAGACGGTGCCTGGATCAACAAGGACGGTGAAAACATAGTTGTATCTCTTAATGGCGCCGAGCTTGGTCGCGTGCCCATGCATGGCATCGGTGCCATCGTCGCCTTCGGTCGCGTCGCCATTAGCGCGCCGTTGATGTCTGCCGCGGCAGCCGCAGGGATAACGATGACACACTTGAGCGATCACGGCCGCTTTATGGCCCGCATTGAAGGGCCTGTGTCTGGCAACGTCTTGCTACGCCGGACCCAGTATCGCTGGGCGGATGATACGGCGCGCCGCAACCCAATCGTCAAATCAATCGTCGCAGGCAAAGTTTTCAATCAACGCGCCGTCCTCAATCGTGCCCTCCGCGATCACGGCGCGACTATGTCAGCCAGTGCCAGCAAAGAAGTGTCCGCTGCTGTAGACCGCTTGACGAATATCGTGCGCCGCCTGGAAAAGCCTTTGGATACAGACCAGCTGCGCGGCGCAGAGGGTGAGGCAGCCCTTACTTATTTTGGCGTGTTCGACCACCTTGTGCGAGGCGAGAAACCACTGTTCGCCTTTTCTGGTCGTAGTCGGCGCCCGCCGATGGATGCTATAAACGCACTGCTATCGTTTATCTACATACTACTCACCAGTGATGTCCGCGGCGCGCTTGAAAGCGTCGGACTGGATCCAGCGGTCGGATATCTGCACTCCGATCGGCCAGGGCGTGCGTCTCTAGCGCTCGACGTCATGGAGGAGTTCCGCCCCTTCTTCGCCGATCGCCTTGTCCTATCACTCATCAATCGTCGGCAACTCGGTGAGAATGACTTCCGCTGTCTAGAGAACGGAGCAACGCTACTCACCGACGATGGCCGCAAAGCGGTGCTTGCCGCTTATCAGGAGCGCAAGCGCGGCGAATTCCAACATGCATTCTTAGACGAAAAAATTACTTTTGGACTTGCATGGTTTGCGCAAGCCCAGCTCTTCGCTCGTCATCTTCGCGGAGACCTCGACATCTATCCGCCAATCCTGTGGAAGTGATGCGATGCCATGATGGTACTGATTACATATGATGTATCGACAGCCACTGATGGTGGCAAGCGGCGCCTGCGCCGGGTCGCGCGGGCATGTAAAGATTTCGGTCAGCGCGTGCAATATTCTGTCTTCGAATGCGACGTCGACCCTGCACAATGGGTGAAATTGCGAGCGCGGTTGTTGGAAGAAATCGACGTGACAACCGATAGTCTCCGCTTCTACCAACTCGGCGCCAACTGGAAGCCGCGCGTCGAGCACGTTGGCGCTAAGCCTGCTTTGGACCTTGATGCCCCCCTTGTATTTTAAGGTTGTGCGAACGTGAAGCGTCGCGCCAAAGGCCAAGAGGTTCGCACGAACTTTTAATCGTGCGATTTCAAAAGGTTTGTCTATTCTCGCTGAATATTTTGGACGACTGGCCGCATGCCAGGGGCCGGGTTCGCGCCGAGAGCGTTGTTTCTCGTTCTGTCTCATTGTGTTACAGCCTCGGCGTCGCCCGCTCACACGCGGG
>FSSH01001186.1_pt1 | contig 25879 bp, 31 predicted proteins | sample 1166101 | NCBI WGS metagenome assembly FSSH01 (sample SAMEA32972668, study PRJEB13176) | freshwater metagenome | biome: Drinking water system; feature: Biomass in drinking water that filtered by 0.45 um membrane; material: drinking water | place: USA | collected 2012-12-20 | depth 0 m
TTGCCCCGGCCCTTTTTATGTTTAAGGAAAGTAGCAGGCGCCTTGCCGGTCGCGGGGCTGCCCGCAGGAGCGAGGGCGGGGCCAACCCCCGGGGGAGTGGAATGAAGGCGACAATCGAACGCGCAATCTTGCTGAAGGGCTTGAGCCACGTCCAGTCGGTGGTCGAGCGGCGCAATACCATCCCGATCCTTTCGAACGTGCTGATTGACGCGAGCAGCGACGGATCGTTGAAGCTGATGGCGACCGATCTCGATCTCCAGATCAACGAGCTGGTAAAGGCCGAGGTCGAAATCGCCGGTGCCACCACCGTTTCCGCGCACACTTTGTTCGATATCGTCCGCAAGCTGCCCGAAGGCGCGCAGGTGCAGATCAGCGCTGCCGAGGGGCGGATGACGATCATGGCCGGCCGCGCCAAGTTCAGCCTCGCCACGCTGCCGCGCGACGATTTTCCGGTGATCGCCGAAGGCGAGCTGCCCACCCAGTTCGAGCTCCCGGCCGAAACATTGAAGCAGATCATCGACAAGACGCGCTTCGCCATTTCGACCGAGGAAACGCGCTATTATCTGAACGGCATCTTCCTGCATGTCGCCGACGATCCGGCGCCGGTGCTGAAGGCGGCGGCGACCGACGGCCACCGGCTCGCGCGCGTCACGGTCGCGCGGCCCGATGGCGCCGAGGGAATGCCCGACGTGATCGTGCCGCGGAAATGCGTGGGCGAACTGCGCAAGCTGCTTGACGAGGTCGACGGATCGGTCGGCGTGTCGCTGTCGAACACCAAGATCCGCTTCGATCTGGGGCAGGCGTTGCTCACCTCCAAGCTGATCGACGGCACGTTCCCCGACTACAGCCGGGTGATCCCGACGGGCAATGACCGCATCCTGAAGATCGATCCGCGCAGTCTGCAGGAAGGCGTCGACCGCGTCTCGACCATCGCCACCGAAAAGACGCGCGCGGTGAAGATGGCGCTCGATCGCGACCGCATCACGCTTTCGGTGTCGAGCCCGGAAAACGGCACCGCTGCCGAAGAAGTGCCCGGCGACTATAGCGCAGCCCCGTTCGAGATCGGTTTCAACAGCCGCTATCTGCTCGACATATTGGGGCAGCTCGAAGGCGATATTGTCGAGGTGCATCTGGCCGACGCCGCCGCCCCCACGCTGATCCGCGAAAATGACAAGGCGCCCGCGCTCTACGTCATCATGCCGATGCGGGTGTGACCCCGCCCGGCGAAGGCGCGGTCAAGTGACCACCAGCCCCCGCCGCGCCGAGACGATGAACGACACCAGCAGGTAAACGCTCATCATCACCGTCACCAATGTCCAGGCGTCGGCCTCGGGCAACAGCTTCAGCCGGGTGAGCGTCGCCCAGCCGAACAGCGCGAGTTGGAGCAGCCAGAAGCACGCGGCGCCGCTTTGGGCGATCACCGCCCGCGTCAATTCGTCACCGTCGCGCCACAGCCGCAGGTTGATCCAGGTTTGCACCGCCAGCAACAGGCCGACGCCCAAGGCAGCGAGCGCCGCACCGCCCATGGACAGCCCGGCATGCGCGGCCAGCGGTGGCAGCGCGAGCATCACGCCAGCCAGTCCGGCGACCAGCGCCTGGCGCCGACCGTTGACGAGCGCGGCGGGATCGAGCGACTCATCGGCGGGAAGGCGCTCGACCATTTCGTTCCAGCGCCGAGCGTGGGTCGCGGCCCAGCCGACAAAGCCGGCGCTGATGATGAGCATCAGCGCGATGACAAGGCTCATCAGATCGGCGATGCTCCAATCGCGCAGCACATCGACATGGCCGCGCTTCAGCGCTCGCCCGGTAGCGTAGCCCAGCGCCCCACCGATCGGCGCCGCGATCAGCGCGACGATCGCGATTCGGCGCAACAGGTTGCGGTTCGAACTAGGCTCCATCGGGGCTCCAGTCATCGAGGAAGATGGCATCGACAGGCACTCCAAAAACCTTGGCCAGCCGCAGCGCGAGCGGCAGGCTCGGATCATATTTGTCGGTCTCGACCGCGTTGATCGTCTGGCGTGACACGCCGAGCCTCATCGCCAGCTCATTCTGGCTGATGCCGGCTTCGGCCCGGAGCACGCGCAGGCGATTCTCCACGGTCAGCACGCCCCGGGGCGAAACGAATCGAGACAAGAGCGCTTGACCATATGACAAGAGCTCTTGTCATGAATCGCGGCTGATGTCCAGAACTCTTTACCTGTTGCCGCGTGACCGTTGCGCAGTCCCCGCCCAGGATGCTATTGACACTTCTGTCAACAGTGGAGCCGCGCGCATGGCCGAAACGCTCATTCCCGATGGCCGCGACTGGCGTGCCGCCTGGCACGCGCTGCGCAAGCTGCTCGCCAATGGCGACGATACCGAGCAGGTCTTCATCATCATGCGCGCGCTCAACGCCGGCAACGGCAAGCATAATTTCGCGCGGTTGTTGCGCAGCTACGAAGGCGGGCGGATGGCCTGCGCGCAGGAGGAGCTGGCCGATCGGCTCTCCGATCCCGCCTATATCGCCAGCTTCGCGCCCGGCACGGTGGGCGCTGCCTATCGCGATTTCCTGGCGCTCACAGGCTTTTCGGCGATGGGCCTGGCCGAGGTGTCCAATCTCGACAAGGCGCCCGAGCCGATCCGCCACCCCTATGCGTGGTTCGGCCGGCGCATCCGCGACACGCATGATCTGTGGCATGTGCTGACCGGCTACCGCGCCGACGAGACTTTGGGTGAGGCATGCCTGGTCGCGTTCAGCTATGCGCAGGTCGGCGGGCTGGGCTGGGCATTCATCGGCGCCGGGGCAGCGGTGAAATCGGTGATCCTCACCAAGCGGCTCGCCTTTGCCCGGGCGGTGTGGGAGGGCTATCGCCGGGGCCGCCGCGCCGCCTGGCTGGCGGGCGAGGATTATCACGCGCTGCTCAATGAGCCGATCGAGGCCGCCCGCGCCCGGCTCAACATCACCCCGCCCACCGCCTATTTGCGCGCGCAAGCGCTGCTCGGGGCCGCCGCAAGCTATGCCAGTCCCGTGAAGGCGGCGGCGTGACGCGCTGGCCTATGGGCTGGCAATTCGCAGTCTTTTCAGTAGGATTGCTCCACTTTGTTATGCTGGGCCGGGTTGTGCCGGGACGTAATTGCCGTCAAATTTCTTCAGAGCGTCGTTGATCTCGTACCACGCCGGTTTCGAAGCCACGTTCAGATGCACCGTCGGCCGCAGGCCGGGATCGTCATCCAACGCCGACGCGGCGACGACATAGATTGCGCCGGTCTGCATTTCTCCGAGCGCCGAACCACAGTGCCGACAGAAAGCGCGGGCATGTGTCCAAGGTGCTTCGGGCACGAACCGGGCAATGTTGCCCTCGCCGCGCACGAGCCTGAAATCCGCGGCCGCGCCGATCAGTACTGCGGCAAACACGCCCTCTGCCTTGCGGCAACGACTGCAATGGCAATAGCTGAGCGATCTTGGCGTGCCGGTGATTTCAAATGCCACCGCGCCGCACAGGCAACTTCCCCTGATCATCGTCACCTCCGTTTCAGGCGAACGTATACAGAACACGCAGGCCGTCAACTCGGCAGCGAATGGAACCGGCGCGACGCTGGAAAATTGCGGCGCATTCCACTATGTGCCCACGATGCATCCCCCCGATCAACTCGCCATGCCCATCCCCGGGCACATCGATCCCGTGCCCGTCCCGCGCGCGCCGCGGCAGCGTGCCGATGGCCGCGTCGATCTGATCGGGCTGTCAAAGGCCGATTTGCGGCTCGCGCTCGAAACCGCGCAACTCGAACCCAAACAGGCGAAGCTGCGCGCCAAGCAATTGTGGCACTGGATGTATAATCGCGGCGTCACCGAATTTGCGGCGATGACCGATATCTCGAAGACGATGCAGCCCTGGCTCGAGGCGCGCTTCGTCATTTCGCGCCCGCAGGTGATCGAGGCGCAGGTCTCGACCGACGGCACCCGCAAATGGCTGCTGCGCGCGGATGACGGCCAGGATTACGAAATGGTGTTCATCCCCGATGCCGACCGGGGCACCTTGTGCGTCTCAAGCCAGGTGGGCTGCACGCTCAACTGCCGTTTCTGCCACACCGGCACGATGCGGCTGGTGCGTAACCTAGAGGCCGGCGAGATTGTCGGCCAGGTGATGCTCGCGCGCGATGCGCTGGGCGAATGGCCATCCTCGCCCGATGGCCGGCTGCTTACCAACATCGTGATGATGGGCATGGGCGAGCCGCTTTATAATTTCGAGAATGTCCGCGATGCGCTGCGGCTGGTGATGGACGGCGATGGCCTCGCGCTATCGAAGCGGCGGATCACCTTGTCGACTTCGGGCGTGGTGCCGATGATGGCCCGCGCTGGCGAGGAAATCGGCGTGAACCTCGCGGTCTCGCTCCACGCGGTGACGAAGGACGTGCGCGACGAGATCGTGCCGCTCAACCGCAAATATGGGATCGAGGAACTGCTTCAGGCCTGCGCCGATTATCCCGGTGCGAACAATGCCCGGCGCATCACCTTCGAATATGTGATGCTCAAGGACAAGAATGACAGCGATGCCGATGCGCGCGAGCTGGTGCGGCTGATCCGCAAGTACAAGCTGCCCGCCAAGGTGAACCTCATTCCGTTCAATCCCTGGCCCGGCGCGCCCTATGAATGCTCGAGCCCTGAGCGGATCCGCGCTTTTTCGAACATCGTGTTCGAAGCCGGCATTTCGGCGCCCACCCGCACCCCGCGCGGGCGCGACATCGATGCCGCCTGCGGCCAGCTCAAGACCGCCGCCGAGCGCAAGAGCCGCGCCGAGCTCGACCGGCTCGCCGAGGAAAAGCAGGCGGCGCTGGGGTGAGCATTGCCGATCGGCTGCGCGCGAGCCTGGTGGGCGAAGTGCGCGCGCTGTTCAACGATACCGCGCGCGGCGAGGCGCCCGTCCAGCGATCGGACGATGCGCTGATCCCGCCCGGCTCGGTCGCGTGGCGGGTGCACGGCGATGTCACGACGATGATGATCGGCGGCATGTCGGCGCTGATGCTGCAGATGCTCCATCCCGCCGCCTTGGCGGGCGTTTGGGACCATAGCGATTTTCGCGCGGACATGATCGGCCGGCTGCGGCGCACCGCGCGCTTCATCGCCCAGACCACTTTTGCCGAGCGCGCCGAGGGCGAGGCGGCGATTGCCCGCGTGCGGCGCATCCACGCCGCCGTCTCGGGCGCGATGCCGGGCGGGGCGCTTTATGCCGCCGACGATCCGGGGCTGCTCGCCTGGGTGCATGTGGCAGGCGCCATGCAGTTTCTGGAAGGCTGGCGGCGGTTCGGCGAGCCGGGGATGCGCCGCGCCGATCAGGACCGCTATTTCGCCGATGTGGCGCCGGTCGCGCGGTTGCTGGGCGCCGATCCGGTGCCGGAGACGCGCACCGAGGCTGAGCGGCTGATCGCGCATTTCCGGCGCGAACTGCAGGCCAGCGCGCGCAGCCGCGAAGTGGCGCATATCGTGCTCGATCTGCCGGCGCGGGGCGCCCGCCATGCGGCAATCCAGCGGCTGATGGGGCAGGCGGCGGTCGATCTGCTGCCCGATTGGGCACGCGCGATGCATCGCCGCCCCGCCTCGGGCCTCGCCCGCCCCGCCGTCGACGCGGCGACCTATGGCACCGCCAGCCTGCTCCGCTGGGCGTTTGCGTCGCAGGACCGCTAGCCGCTCAGCTCTTGCGGCTGGCTTCGAACAGGAACCAGGCGCGCTGCTCGGCATCGTCGGTCCAATTGTCGATCAGCGCGCTGGTCGCATTGTCGCGCGCTTCGTCGGCGATGTCCTTGGCGTCGCGCAGGGCCTCCACCAGCTTCAGGTTATCGTCGCGCAGCTCGCTCAGCATCGCCTCGGGCGTGACGAAGGCGGCGTCATTGTCGGCGATTGTCTGGCGGCGCGCGATATCGCCGATCGAGCGCAGCGTGGTGTTGCCGGTCTTGCGCACGCGCTCGGCGATGAGATCGGTCACCGCGAGAATCTGCGTCGCCTGCTCGTCGAGCAGCAGATGATAGTCACGGAAATGCGGGCCCGAGACGTGCCAGTGGAAATTCTTGGTCTTGAAATACAGCGCGAAGCTGTCGGCCAGAAGCGTGTTGAGCGCATCCGCCACCGACCGGGTGGCATTGGTCGCCAGATCGGTCGGGGTGTCGAGCGCGGGGTTGGTCTTGGCCATGGGCGGTCTCCTGTGTGGCAGGGTGGTCGTTGCGAGAACGGTTCGACCGTCGATTTGGGTCCGCCGCCCGCCGTTACAAGTTGCGATTGGCCGCCGCGCGCCGCTCAGATCAGCCGCAGCGCGCTGAGTGCGGCGATGGCAGCGGCGATCAGCAATGCGGTCCCCGTGGTGATCCGCACCGCCGGCCGCCGCAGCCGCCGCGCCGCCCGCCGCCCGCCGATGATCCCCACCGCTGCCGCGGCACTGCCGCCCAGGGTCGCGCCGATCGCGGCGAACAGCGGCAGCGGCGTGCGCGCGACGATCCCGGCGACCACGAATTGCGTCGCGCCAAAGCCGAGCGCGAGCGCGCCGACCAGCGCGGTGATGAACGCGCCGGTGCGCCATGCCGACAAATCGTCGGGCGCGCCAAGCTTGGCGAAGTTGCCGATCGCCGCCGCTCCCAGCGCGAGTGCCAGAAACAGCGCGCTCGCATTGGGAGTCAAATGCGGCGCGACCAGCATTCCTCCTGCCACGGCCAGCGCGTTGACGATGCCGAGCCCGGTGGCGAAGCCGAACAGCAGCGCGGCCGGGGCGCGCCGTGCCGCTAGTTCGGCCGCCAGCCACGGCGTGCGATCTGTGCCGTGGATCACCAGCGCGGCGACGAGTGCGGCCATCAATGCGTCCATGCGCGTCCTTCGAGCCAGCCGGCTTTTGCCGCGTCGCCATGCGGCGCCCGGCGTAAAGATCGCGTTAGCCGTGCCGATGACAGGGCTTGACTCACGGCCGCTGCTGCTTCATGTCGCGCCCCTGTTCCAAGCGGCGCGCTGCGGTGTGCCGCTTGTTGCTTTTTCAACGCTGTTCAGGATTTCAGGGTCATGGCCAAGCCGACCACCGTCAAGATTCGTCTCGTCAGCACGGCTGATACCGGCTTCTTCTACGTGACCAAGAAGAATCCGCGCAACCAGACGGAAAAGCTCACCTTCCGCAAATATGATCCGGTCGTGCGCAAGCATGTCGAGTTCAAGGAAGCCAAGATCAAGTAAGCGTCCGCGCTTGCCGATGCGCTTTGGGGGCCGCGGGGCATCTGCCCGGTGGCCCTTTCTCATGGATCGATCAGTGCGGCAACCTGGGCGATGAACGCCGCCAGCGCGATCGGCTTTGCGGCATAGGCGTTGGCGCCTGCCATCCTGATCCGCTCCTCGTCGTCGCGGCTGGCATAGGCGGTGACGGCCAGCACCGGAATCGCCTTCAACGCAGCGTCGGCGCGCACCTGCGCGATCAGCTGGTCGCCGCGCACATGCGGCAGCTGGATATCGGTGATGATCAGATCGGGCTGGAACGCGCGCGCCTGCGCCACCGCGTCGCGGCCGTCGCGCACGCCTTCGCACTCATAGCCATTGGCGCGCAGCAGATCGCAGAAAAGTTTGAGGTTGAGTTCGTTGTCCTCGACAACCAGCACCCTTTTTGCCACGGCCATGCAGTCCCAGTTATTGCGGAAGCCCCCGTTACGCCAATGCGAGCACAAACCCCAAATCGCGACGAAAGTGCCGTGGCGCTCGAAGCGCTCGCCTGGACGCTCGGCGAGCCGGACCGGGCGGCGCGGCTGCTCGCGCTCACCGGCCTCACGCCCGAGGGGCTGCGCGACGGCGCCGGTGAGGCAGCGGTGCAGGCAGCCGTGCTCGGCTTCCTCGAATCGCACGAGCCCGATCTCGTCGCATGTGCCGATGCGCTGGCACTCCCCCCCGAATCGCTGGTTGCGGCGCGCGCAAGACTGGAGCGCCGATGACCCGTCCGTTGCTGATCTGCGATTGTGACGAGGTGCTGCTGCACATGGTGCGCCATTTCGGCATCTGGCTGCGCGAGCGCCACGACATCGCCTTTGCGATCGAAGGCGGCGATTTTGCGAACAGCATGAAGCGCGCCGATGGCTCGCCGCTCGAGCGCGACGAGATGTGGCGGCTGCTCGACCAGTTTTTCCCGCACGAAATGGAACGGCAGACCTTGGTGCCACACGCGCGCGAGGCGCTCGAATCGCTCGCGCAGATCGCCGACATCGTCATCCTCACCAATTTGGGCGATCATTGCCGCGATGCGCGCATCGCCCAGCTCGCTGCCTTCGGCATCGCCCACCGGGTTGAGACCAATCAGGGCGGCAAGGGCGATCCGGTGGCGCGGCTGGTGGCCGAATATGGTGATCCGGTCACCGTGTTCGTCGATGATCTGGCGGTTCACCACGGCTCGGTTGCCAAGCACGCGCCGCAGGTGCACCGGCTGCACATGGTGAGCGAGCCCGATCTCGCGCCGCACGTCGCGCCGGCTGCCGATGCCCATGCCCGGATCGACGACTGGCGCGAGGCGCGCGCCTGGATCGCCGGGCGGTTCGCCGCCGCGCTGCCCGCCACTCCCAGCCCGCAACCCATGGAGCGCTGACCGATGACCGACGCCATTCAAGCCAAGCTTGCCGAACTCGGGCTCTCGCTGCCCGCCGCCGCCGCGCCGGTCGCGGCCTATGTGCCGACGGTCGCGGCGGGTGGCCTGCTGCATATTTCGGGGCAGGTTTCGTTCGCCGCCGATGGCAGCCTGATGACCGGCCGGATCGGCGAGGACCGCGACCTCGATTATGGTATCGAGGCGGCACGGCGCTGCGGGCTGATGCTCGTCGCCCAGATCGACAAGGCGCTGGGCGGGCTCGACCGGGTCGAGCGGATCGTCAAGCTCGGCGTGTTCGTCAATTCAGCACCCGCCTTCACCGATCAGCCAAAGGTCGCCAATGGCGCGTCCGAACTGATGGTCGCGCTGTTCGGCGAAGCGGGGCGCCACGCCCGCAGCGCGGTGGGCGTGGCGGCGCTGCCGCTCAACTCTGCAGTAGAAGTCGACGCGGTGGTGGCGATCCGCAGCTAGATCAGGGCGCCGGCGGGCTCTCCTGCTCGGCCAGCCCCTCCAGCGCATCAAGCGGGACGTCGGCATTGGCTTCGATGAACGCCTGCATCCGCTGAGCCACGTCCTCCTGCGCGTCCTGTGGCAGGGTGCGCCCGGGGCTTGGCAGGGTGCGTGGGCGGCGCGGCGCGGAGGCGCCATCCTGAGTGTCGACCCCGAATTTGAAATCGTCGCCCACGTCCAGCTTGGTGTTGTGGCTCACCCGCGCTTCCCAGCGCGGACCGCCCCACCGCACGGCATAATACATGAGCTTGGCTTTCAGCGGATCGACGCCGCGTGCGATCATGCCGTCATAAAAGACGCGGTGCGTCGCCTGCCAGGTGCGGGTGCGCTGGTCGCAAAACCAGTCATGGATGATCGAGGCGTCGCGATACTTCCCCTCGAACGGCCCGCCGATCAGGCTCCAGAAGCCCTTGGGGATCGATGCGCCGTCGACCTGTGCGCCCTTGGGCGCTCCCCAGCGCACGCCGGCGGGATCGATGAAGATGAGGTCATTCTGCAATTCGGCGATTCGCCCGTCTTCCAGAAACTTGACGATGACGTCGCCTTCAAAGCGCCCGGTCATGCCCGTTCTCCCCTCGCGCGCCTGCCTCGCGCAGGCGGCTGAGGAGATGGTCTCATGCGCGCAAAGCCGGCGCAAGAGGTTGCCGTCTCCGGCAAAGCCCCTAATTTGGCTCAGGTGAGCGCCCCCGTCACCGCCCGCCTAGCCGATGGCGTCGCCAGCATCGCGGCCGACGCGTGGGATGCGTGCGCGGGCAGCGCCAACCCGTTCCTCAGCCATGCTTTCCTGAGCATCCTCGAGGCCTCGGCCAGTGTCGGCGGGCGCAGCGGCTGGCAGGCGATCCCGATCGTGGTCGACGGCGCGGATGGCTGCCCGGCGGCGATCGCGCCCGCTTATGCCAAGAGCCACAGCCAGGGCGAATATGTGTTCGATCACGCCTGGGCCGATGCGTGGCAGCGCGCGGGCGGGCGCTACTACCCCAAATTGCAGGTCGCCGTGCCGTTCACGCCGGTGCCGGGCCCCCGGCTGCTGCTGCGCGATGCCGCCGCCGCGCCCGCGCTGATCGCCGCGATCGAGGCGGTGACCGATCAGCACGGCCTGTCGAGCGCGCACGCGACCTTTGTCTGCCCCGATCAGATGGTGCTGTTCGAACAGGCCGGCTGGCTGATCCGCGCCGGCACCCAGTTCCACTGGGCGAATGAGGGCTATCGCAGCTTCGACGATTTCCTCGGCGCGCTCGCCAGCCGCAAGCGCAAGGCGATCCGCAAGGAACGCGCCGCCGCCCAGGCCGGGCTGCTGATCCGCCACGCCACCGGCGCCTCGCTCACCGAGGCCGATTGGGATGCGTTCTGGGTCTTCTACCAGGATACCGGCAGCCGCAAATGGGGCCAGCCCTATCTCACCCGGCGCTTCTTTTCGCTGCTTGGCGAGCGGATGGCCGACAAGGTGCTGCTGATGATCGCCGAGCGCGACGGACGGCCGATTGCCGGCGCGCTCAACCTGATCGGCAGCGATACGCTCTATGGCCGCTATTGGGGCTGCACGGAGGATGTGCCCTTCCTCCATTTCGAGCTGTGCTATTATCAGGCCATCGAGGCGGCGATCGCGCGCGGGCTCGCCTTCGTCGAAGCCGGCGCGCAAGGGGAGCACAAGCTCGCGCGCGGCTATGCGCCGGTCGCGACCTGGTCGGCGCATTATCTGCCCGATCCCAATTTCCGCCGCGCAGTGCGCGATTTCCTGGTGCATGAGCGCGAGGCGATTGCCGCCGACCGCGACTATCTGGGCGCTATGACCCCGTTTCGGAAGGCGGCGGCGGGGTGATGAGATCGAGCGTCAGCTCGGGGCCGGGCGATCCGTGGTCGATCCGGAACAGCGCGCTGGTGCCGTCGCGCCACACCGGGATCAGCCCCGCCTCGAGCCGCTTTTCATAAGGTGGCGGGCTGATCAGCCACACATAGTCGAACGCCTTGCGCGGAAAGCGGGCAAGCGAGCGCCCAACCGGCCGCCAGAACTGGCGCGGGCACTTCATATAGGTGACGAGCTGCGACGGATCATGCGCATAGCCGCGCGCCTGCACATAATGGGTGGTGAGCAGCTGCGCCCCCGCCATCGACCATTGATCGTTCGAATAAGCGAGGTTGCGTTCCAGCGCGAGCGCGGGCAGGTGCTGCAGCCGCGTCATCGCCCATTCATTGTGGCAGGTCTCACCGACAAAGCTCACCAGCCGCGCGCCTTCGGGCAGATGATCGAGCGCCTTCAGCTCCCGCTGGTAGCGCGCGTCATAGATCGCAAAGCTCCATGTCGTCGCGGCGATCCGCACGAGGAAGAAGGCGAGATCCAGCGCCGCCACGGTCATCGTCCCGTTCATCGACAAGCCAGGCTTTGGCCGCAGCGCGAGCAGCCCGATCGCGATCATGAACGGCGCCAGGCGCATATCGGCATAGGCCGATCCGAACACGATGCGCGGCAGCAGCAGATAGACCGCCAGCAGGAACAGCGCCGACAGCCCCAGATTGCGCGAATATTCGATATTGGGATCGCGCGTGCCCTTGAAGATCATCAGCGCGAGCGTGCCGATCGACGCGATGTCGAGCAGCTGCCAGCGATCGCGCAGCACCATCACCAGCCAGCCGATCTTGCCGCGCCAGTTGAACCAGTCGCCGGTCTCCCCCGTCACCTGCGCGCCCGATCGCCAGGCGATCATCAGCAGGATCGGCGGCGCGAGCGGCAGGCAGCCGAGCCCGGCGCGCACCCATGCCTCCGCCCAGTGGCGCGCGCGCTCGGCGAGTGTGTGGGGACCGCGCGGCAGCCGGTCATGCTGGCGGATCATCTCGGCCGAAAAGGCGAGCACGCCGAGCGCCCCCCAACCAAAGGTATGGCACACCCACAAGGCGCAGCTCAGCGGCACGAAGACGATCGCGCGCGCGCGCAGATGCCCGGTGCGCGCCATCCGCAGCCACAGGCCGAACAGGTTGAGCGCAATCGCCATTGACAGCGCAAAATTGACGAAGCCGAAATGGAGCGGGAAGCTGTAGGCCAGCGGCAGCGCGAACAGCGCCGTCGCCGGGATGCGGCCATGCACTTCGCGGGCGATCCACAGCATCCCCGCCACCGTCATCACCGGAATAGTGATGACGATCAGCTTCACCGCCAGTTCGAGCCCGAAAATCGGCGCCAGCGGCACGATCAGCAGATCGACACCCAGATTGCCGATCAGCGACCAGTTGAAATCATACCAGTCGAGCAGCCACGGCGCCTGATCGAGCGAGAGCTGCACGCGGTAGCGGCCCATATGGCCGGGCAGATCGACGAGCGGCGGAATTTGCGGCCACAGCAGCGGCACTGCGGCGATCAGCGCGGCCAGCGCGACGAACCACCGTGTCTGCCACCAATGAAGTCGTGCGCCGCTGTCTCCCTGCATCACCCCGCTCTAGAGCGGCGGCGCCCCTTGCGGCAAGCGCGCTTTCACGGTGTAGACCCGCAGGCCCCCCGAGCGGATGATCGGCCCGCCCAGCCAGGCTGGCGGCCGGCCGGCGCGCAGCGCTGCGATCACCGATCCCGGCCGGTTGGTCATCGGCCCCAGTTCGATGAAGCTGGTGCCGCACATCACCACATAATCGGCGCGCCAGGTGCGGGCGATGCCCTCGGCCGCACCGATCGGCCCCAGGAAGAAGCGATAGGCGGCCAGATTGCCCTGGTTGTTGCGGTGATAGGGCGCGGCGAGCACGCTATGCGCCGTGCCGCCGATCAGATAGGCACCCGAATCGAGCGGCGCGATCACCCGCCCGGCCCGCAGCCGGCGCAGCGCCTCGAGCTGGTCCGGGCCGGTGCACGTGCCGATCTCCACACGCTGCGCCACGACGGTCGACGCGGTGGCGGTGTCAACAAAGACACCGAGCACATTATAGGTCACGCCGCAGCACAGCACCCAGATGCCGAGCCGGCCGATGAGCGAGCGGCTCTGCGCGCGCACCTCGCGGATCAGCACCGCGAGCGGCACGGCGGCGATGATCGAGACGATATAGGTCGCGCGGATCTGGACGATCGTCAGCAGCGCGCCGAGCGTCACGACGATCGCGAGCATCTGCCAGTGCGGCGCCTGCCAGCGCCCGCCGCGCAGCAGCCAGGCTGTCGCGCCGACCGCGACGAAGCCCGCCGCGCAATAGGCGAGTGCCACGCCGGCGCTGTCCTGGCCGAACATGCCCAGCGCCTCGCCCACCCGGCTCATCCACAAATCCTGCAGCATCGGGTCGATCGCGCCATAGGGGCCGTTCAGGCACACGGATGCGCGCTGATAGACCAGCGGCAGCGCGGCCATGCCCATCAGCGCGCCTGTGCCCATCCGCAGCCGCCAGCCGGAAAGGCGCGGGCCGACAGCGCCGAGCAGCACGAAATAGCTGGCCGCGATTAGCGTCGCGCCGGTCGAGGCCGGGGTGAAGCCGTCGCACCACATGCGCGGCCACACAATCGGGTGGAGCATTGCCAGCAGCAGCAGCGTCGTGCCGCCCAGCGCCGCGCCAAAGCCGCACAGCGCTGCGTCGACGCGCGTGCCCGCTGCCGGCTCGGTGGTGACGAAGCGCCAGAACAAGGCCGCCATGCCGATCAGCACCAGCGGCAGCGTCTCGAGCCCGATGGCGAGGCTGAGCGCAGCGGCAATGCCTGCAGCGGCGGCATGGCCCCAGCGCGGCGGTGCGATCAGCCGCTCGAGGAACACCAGGCTCAGCACGATCTGGATGCCGTGGTGATCGATCCGGCCGGGAATGAACAGCGTATTGGCGGGAAAGGAGAGCCCGGCGGCCACCACCGCGATCGTTACCGCGCGCGGATCCATCCGGCGGACGATCCGCGCCGTCAGCAAGATCGCGGCGAAGAACAGGATCGCCGGATAGCCGATCAGCATCGCCAGTTCGGCGCCGTGCCGGCCGATCAGGGGGGCAAGCAGCGCGATCATCGCCGCCGGGCCGGCATCGGCCAGCCGCGACCAGTGCATCGACGCGTCGCCCCCCCAGCCGAGCCGGTGCTGGGTGAGATCGGCGAGCGGCTGACCGGCCAGCCAGTCGCGCACTTCGGCCAGCCGCATCATGTCATCATTGTCGGGAAGGCGAAACGCGCTGAGCGGCGCCCAGGTGCGGATCGTCCACCCCGTCGTCAGGAACACGACCAGCGCCGCCGCCAGCGCGACGGCGGGCAGCGGCAGACCGAAAAGCCGCGGCTGCGCGCGGACCATGAAGCTCTCGTCCATGGCCCCGATCGATGACCGAACGTGCTTAACATCGGGTTAGCGATTAACCCTTTTTTGAGCCCTTGGCGGCTACCCGGTCGGGCAACGGTCCTTTGCTCGACGGGATGAACGACACATGGCTCTGGCTGCTCCACGCATCGATACCCGCCCCACTTCCGCCGATCAGCCCGAAAGCCGGGCGGCCGAACTCGAACTTTCGATCATCATGCCGTGCCTGAACGAAGCCGAGACGATCGGCGTGTGCATCAAGAAGGCAAGCGCCTTTCTCGAAACGCATGGCCTCGCCGGCGAGGTGGTGATCGCCGACAATGGCTCGACCGACGGATCGCGCCAGATCGCAATGGCGCTGGGCGCGCGCGTCGTCGATGTGCCGGTGCGCGGCTATGGCGCGGCGCTGATCGGCGGCATTGCCGCAGCGCGCGGCCGCTATGTCGCGATGGGGGATGCCGATGACAGCTATGATTTCGAAGGGCTGATGCCCTTTGTCGAGGCTTTGCGCGGCGGCGCCGAGCTGGTGATGGGCAACCGCTTCAAGGGCGGGATCGCGCCGGGGGCGATGCCGCCGCTCCACCGCTATCTGGGCAATCCGGTGCTGAGCTTCCTCGGCCGGATGTTCTTTGCGACACCGATCGGCGATTTCCACTGCGGCCTGCGCGCATTCCGCCGCGATTCGATGATGGCGCTCGGCCTCACCGCGCCGGGCATGGAATTTGCCAGCGAAATGGTGGTGAAGGCGTCGATCGGCGGCCTGCGCATTGCCGAAGTGCCGACGACGCTGAAGCCCGATGGCCGTTCGCGCCCGCCGCACCTGCGCACCTGGCGCGATGGCTGGCGGCATCTGCGCTTCCTGCTCATCTACGCGCCCAATTTCCTGTTCCTCTATCCCGGCTTTGCGCTGGCCGCAGCCGGGCTTGCCGGGGTGGTGGCGCTGGCGCCCGGCGACATCGACATTGGCGGGGTGACGTTGGGCGTCCACACCATGATCTTTGCGGCAATGGCGGTGCTGATGGGCTCGCAGCTCATCGGCCTCAGCGTGCTTGCGCAGCGTTATGGTGCGATTGCCGGCATGTGGCCCGAAACCGGGCTGATGCGCCGCGTGCGCGACTGGTTCACGGTCGAGCGCGCCTGTATCGGCGGCGGCGCGCTGCTGGCGACAGGCATTGGCTGCGCAGCGACCGCGACCTCGATCTGGGCGGCGAACGGCTTTGGCGCGCTCGATCCCGCCGCGCTGATGCGGCTCACCATCCCGTCGGTGCTGCTGTCGTGCGTCGGCCTGCAGACGGTCGTGACGGCCTTCTTCATCGGCCTGCTCGATCAGCCCCGGCGCTAGGGGGTGTTGTCAGCAGAGCCGAGGCGCCGTCCTAGCCATCGCGGCGGCCGAGCAGCCGCAGCCGCAGCGCGTTCAACTTGATGAAGCCCGCCGCGTCGCGCTGGTCATAGGCGCCCTGATCGTCCTCGAACGTCACCACTTTCTCGCTGTAGAGCGAGTGCGGCGATTTGCGCCCGACGACATTCACGCTGCCCTTGTAGAGCTTCAGCCGTACCGTGCCGCTCACCCGCTGCTGGCTGTGATCGACCGCTGCCTGCAGCATCTCGCGCTCGGGGGAGAACCAGAAGCCGTTATAGACCAGCTCGGCATAGCGCGGCGCGAGCTCGTCCTTCAGATGCGCCGCACCCCGGTCGAGCGTGAGCTGTTCGATCCCCCGGTGCGCGGCGTGATAGAGTGTGCCGCCCGGAGTCTCGTAAAGCCCGCGCGATTTCATGCCGACAAAGCGGTTCTCGACCAGATCGAGCCGGCCAATGCCGTGGCGCCGGCCCAGATCGTTGAGTGCGGCGAGCAACGTCGCAGGGCTCATCGCCGCGCCGTTCAGCGCCACGCCGTCGCCGCGTTCGAAATCGATCGTGATATATTCGGGGGTGTCCGGCGCATCTTCGGGGTTTGCGGTGCGCGAATAGACATAATCGGGCACTTCCTCCCACGGATCCTCGAGCACCTTGCCCTCGGACGAGGTGTGGAGGAGGTTGGCATCGGTCGAAAAGGGCGCCTCGCCGCGCTTGTCCTTCGCAACCGAAATCTGGTGCGCCTCGGCAAATTCGATCAGCCTGGTGCGGCTGGTCAGATCCCATTCGCGCCACGGCGCGATCACCTTGATATCGGGGGCGAGCGCATAATAGCCGAGCTCGAAGCGGACCTGATCATTGCCCTTGCCGGTCGCGCCGTGGCTCACCGCATCGGCGCCCACCGCGCGCGCGATCTCGATCTGCCGCTTGGCGATCAGCGGCCGGGCGATCGAGGTGCCGAGCAGATACAGCCCCTCATAGAGCGCGTTCGCCCGCATCATCGGGAACACGTAATCGCGCACGAATTCCTCGCGCAGATCGTCGATGAAGATGTGCTCGGGCTTCACGCCCGCGCGCAGCGCCTTTTCGCGCGCAGGCGCCAGCTCCTCGCCCTGGCCAAGATCGGCGGTGAACGTCACGACTTCGCAGCCATAGCTCTGCTGCAGCCACTTCAGGATCACGCTGGTGTCGAGCCCGCCCGAATAGGCAAGGACGACTCGATTGATCTGCTCGGCCATGGCATGTTCCCCTCATCAACGGGCGAAAGCGGCGCCGCTTACCCAGCGGCACGCGGCTTCGCAAGCGACTCAACGGAGGGGGCATGGCGGCCGCGAACAAGACTGTCGAGACCGAAGCGAGCATTGAGGATTTCCTCGCCCGGGTGGAGCCGCCGCAGCGCGTGGCGGATGCGCGCGTGCTGATCGCGCAAATGGCTGAAATCTCGGGCGAGCCGCCCAAATTGTGGGGCCCGTCGATCATCGGCTTTGGCAGCGTGCATTACCGCTATGAAAGCGGGCGCGAGGGCGACACGCCGGCGATCGCCTTCTCCCCGCGCAAGGCCGAGCTGGTGCTCTATGTCGGCGCGAGCACGCCCAACATCGCCGCTTTGCTCCCGGACTTGGGCAAGCACAAGACGGGCAAGGGGTGCCTCTACGTCAAGAAGCTCGCCGATGTGGATGCCGGCGTGCTCGACCAGGTGATCCGCACGGCCTTCGCCAACCGGCTGGCGGGAGAGACGGCCTAGCCCCGCAGCGCCCGCTCGCCTTCGATCATGTAATCGCGGGTGATCGGCAGCGCGTGGCGGCCGCGTGCATATTGCAGCTGATAGTTCACCAGCCCGCCATTGCGGAACGCGCACAGCGCCCCCGCCAGATAGAATTGCCACATGCGGAAGAAGCGCTCGTCGTACAGCGCGATGATGTCCGCGCGCGCGGCCTCGGTGCGGCGATACCAGTGTTCGAGCGTATGGGCATAATGCAGCCGCAGCACCTCGACATCGGTGAGGTGCATCCGCAGGCCTTCGCTCGCGCCGACAATCTCGGAGAGCGCCGGGTTATAGCCGCCGGGGAAGATATATTTGACCGTCCATTTGTCGGTCACGCCCGGCGGGCCCGCGCGGCCGATGGTGTGGAGCAGCATCACCCCGTCGGCCGCCAGCAGATTGTAGCATTTGCGGAAGAAGGTGCGGTAATTGGGCGGGCCGACATGCTCGAACATGCCGACCGAGACGATCCGGTCGAATTGCCCGGTCACGTCGCGATAGTCGATCAGCTCGAACTTGACCTTGTCGGCCACGCCCGCCGCCTCGGCGCGTGCGCGCGCGACCTTGATCTGCTCCTCCGACAGCGTGACGCCCAGCACCTCGGCGCCGGTCTTCGCGTGCAGATACAGCGCCAGGCCACCCCAGCCGCAGCCAATGTCGAGCGCCCGCATCCCCGGCTTGAGCGCGAGCTTGGCGGCGATATGCGCCTTCTTGTCGGCCTGCGCCTGCTCCAGGCTGTTGGCGGGATCGGTGAAATAGGCGCAGCTATATTGGCGGTCGGCATCGAGGAAGAGATCGTAGAGCCGGTCGTTCAGGTCATAATGATGGGCGACGTTGCGCCGCGCCGCGCGGGCCATGTTGATCCGCCCGAGCCGGTGGGTGACGCCTTCCACCGCACGGGTGAGCGCTGAGGGCTTCAATCGCCCCGCGCCATCTTCCCAGCGGTCATTGGCGGTCAGCAACTCGACGAGACCCAGCACGTCGCCCTCGTCCACCACCAGCCGGCCGTTCATATAGGCCTCGCCCGCGCCGAGTGCCGGATCGCGCAGGATCGAGGCCGCCGCGCCCTTGTCGGTGAAGCGGATCGTGACGTTGGGATAGCCCGGCTCCGGCGTGCCGAATCGCGCCTCACCGCCGCCGAAATGGCGCACCGTGAGCTGGCCGCGCTTCACCGCGCGGGACAGAAAGAGATCGATCAGGGCCATGCGCGACTTGCCGGATCAGATCCCGGCGAACCAATCATAGTCGACATTGTCCTGCCAATAGCCACCATGGCCGCCCTGAATGTGGCTGAAATCCTCCAAAAGCTCCATGCCGACCACATATTTCGCCTGCTTGTAGCCCAGGTGCCGCTCGGCGCGCAGCCGGAGCGGGGCGCCGTGCGGAATGGTCACCGGCGCGCCGTTCATCCCCCAGGCAAGGATGGTCTGTGGGTGGAAGGCATCGAACATGTCGAGCGATTCATAATAGGGCAGCTTGGCGCCGTGGTAGTGATCGGCGCAGTGGAACACGACGAATTTGGCCTTCGATTGGACGTCGGCCTGCTTCAGCAGCGATCCCACGGTGGGCCCGTGCCATTGGCCAACAGCGGTCCAGCCCTCCACGCAATCATGCTTGGTGATCTGGGTGCGCGCCGGCATCGACCTGATCTGCGCCATCGACAGGCTGAGCGGCCGGTTGACGAGGCCGTAGATTTTCAGCCGGAAGCTTTCGAACTTGTCGGCCGCCCAGCCATTATATTCGGCCGTGCCGGGATTGATCGAGCCATTGGCGCGGAACACCGGCGACATCTGGTCGGGCCGATATTCGGGCGCCAGCGAGGCATAGCTCGATAGCCCGCGCTGAAGCAGGTAATGCGCCTCGTTTTCCTTGTAGATGATCTTGCGGACGTCCTCATTGTGGATGAGGCTGTCGCAGCCCGAAAGCAGCGCGCCGGCGCCGACCCCCGCGCCCGCCAGCAGCGAGCGCCGCGTGATGATCTGCGCCATTAATGATCCTCCTCGGGAATTTTCCAGTAGCCGGTAATCATCGATCCGACTTCGCGGATCGGCCCTGCCAGGATCACGAGCGCCAGATGGACGATGATGAAGATGATGATCCCGCACATCGCCAGGAAATGGATCGAGCGCGCCGATGCCCGCCCGCCGAACAGCTCGAGAATCCAAGGCGCGCTGGCGTTGATGCCGGGCGACATGCCGAGGCCGGTCAGGATGATGGTGGGCAGCAGCACGAAGATCAGGCTGGCATAGGCGATTTTCTGCAGCACGTTGAACGCGCCCGGATTGGCGGCATCGTGGAAGCGGAAGGCCAGATGTTCCTTGATGTCATACCACAGATGCCCCGGCGCCACTTCCTTGGCGCGGATGGTAAGCTGCTGCTGGAAATGGCGGTTGAGCAGGCTGGCGATCATGAAGAAGAGCAGGCCGAACGCCAGCACGAGCGCGAAGAACAGGTGCCAGCGGCGCGACAGCGACAGATTGTAGCTGCCCGGAATCGTCGCCCAGCCGGGCCAGTGCGGGAGCTCGAGCCACGGCGTATCGGGCTGCGCGCCGTGCACGCCCCAATAGAGGTGCGGATGCGCGTTGAGGATGCCGAGCCCGGTGCCGATCATCATGAACACGGTGACGACGTTCAGCCAGTGCCACAGCCGGGTGACCAGCTTGTGCTTGTAGATCGATCCCTTGGCGGCGGCCGACGCTTCGTGCGCGGCGGCGGGGCCAGGGGTGGCCGCGGGCGGCTCGGCCGGTTCGATTGTTGCGTCCATCATGGCCCCTTGAATTGCACGTTGCGGCTCCGGCATCTACTAACGCCTCGCTACATTCGTCGCCAGCCATAGACTGGTGACAGGCGCAGGAGCGCACGATTTGGAAAAATTCCATTATTACGAACCTGCCGCCGGCCACGGCCTTGCCCATGATCCGCTCAACGCCATCGTCGCGCCCCGGCCGATCGGCTGGATCAGCTCGCTGTCGCCCGCTGGCGTGCGCAACCTGGCACCCTACAGCTTTTTCAATCTGTTCAATTACATACCACCGATTATCGGCTTTTGTTCGATCGGCCGCAAGGACAGCATCGCCAATATCGAGGCGACGCGCGAATTCGTCTGGAACCTGGTCGACCGCGATTGCGCCGAAGCGATGAACGCCAGCTCGGCGAATGTGGCACCTAATGTGGACGAATTCACACTCGCCCAGATCGAGCCCGCGCCGTCGCGGCGGGTGGCGCCGCCGCGCGTTGCGGGCAGTCCGGTGCAGTTCGAATGCCGGCTGTCGCAGATCGTCCAGCTCACCGCCGCCGATGCCACGCCGGTGCCGGCATGGCTGGTCTTGGGCGAGGTGGTGGCGATCCACATCGCCGCGCGCGTGATCGTGGATGGCAGCTTCAGCACCACGGCGGCACGGCCGGTGCTGCGCGGCGGCGGCTGGGGCGATTACTTCGAGGTGAGCGAGGCCGCACTGTTCCGCATGAAGCGGCCCGACTAGCGCGTCGTCCCCCAAGGGTGCGCGCCGGGGTGGCGGCGCGGCGTGCCGTGGCTGCCGGCGCGCGCGTTCAGGCGGTGCGCGGCCGGCAGGACGACGGGGCCCATCATGCGATGAGGGCGTTGATCAGGGCGCTGTGGCCGATGATCATCAGGCCGGTCATCGCAAAAGCGAGCAGGCCGGGAATGAGAGTCTTCATTGAAAATCTCCTGGATGAAATGGATCAGACGACCGGAACGACCGGCACGGCAGCGGCGAACATCAGCGCGCCGAAAACGACCGAAGCGGCAACCGAAGCGACGATGCGCTGAAGCGATTCAAAACGGACCATGTGAATTCTCCCTTGGATGTCTTCCCTGGCGCCAGCCATTCCGGCGCCATGCCAAGGGTGTTGCAGGGGCTGTGCCAACTTGCCGAAAAGCCCGGAATTCAGCGATTATTCACCATGACCCAATGCCAACTTGGTAACCGGCGCCAATCGATACGGCATCGTTTCCCGAAAAATGGCAGTGAATGCGAAGTAGTGAAATCAGCCGGTCTTGATGCAGTTGCGGCCATCGGCCTTGGCGGCATAGAGCAGCCGGTCGGCGCGGATGAAGGCGTCGCCCACCGCTTCCTGCGGCGATGCAGCGACCAGCCCCGAGGAGAAGGTGACCGCGCCCAGCGGCGCATCGGTCTCGCGCAGCCGGTAGCGCTTGCCGGCGACGAGCGCGCGGGCGCCATCAAGCGTCTTGCGCGCGGTGGCAAGGTCGGCGCCGGCGAACAGCACGACAAATTCCTCGCCGCCATAGCGCGCGACCAGATGATCGCTGCATTGTTCGCGCAGCGCCTCGCCGATCGCCTTCAGCACGCGATCGCCCACCGCATGGCCGAAACCGTCATTCACGCGCTTGAAATGGTCGATGTCGCACACCGCCACGCACAGCGCGGCGCCCTCGGCGGCAAGGGCGGCATAACGCTGCTCGAACACGCGGCGATTGGGCAGCCCGGTCAGCGGATCGCGATCGGCATCGCCGCGCGCTTCCTCCAGCTTGCGGCGCAGTTCATCGGCTTCGCGGGTGGCGGCTTCGAGTTGACCCTCGGCGCTCTGCACGCGCTCGATCATCGCGCTGGTCAGCCGGACGATGTCGGCGACCGACACGGTGCCGCCGGCGGTGCGAATGGCGTCCGCCTGCAGCGCCAGATCGCGCCCGAAATCGCGCGTTTCGCTGCGGATCGCGGCGACCAGGTCCTGGAACCCTTCGACCTGCATCTGGGTCTGGGCGACGAGCACCTGGCCGATCCGCGCGGTCTGTTCGGGCGTGGCGCTGGTCGCGACTTCGCCGCCCAGCGCGGTGATGTCCTTGGCGGTCAGCCGCACCCCGCCATCGGTGATCCGCTCGACCGATTTGGCGAGCGCGCCTTCGGGATTGGTGATGATCCGGTAGGCGAATTCATAATTGATCGGATCGGGGCCGAGCGCGTTGCGCACCAGAAAATCGCGGATCGCATCGAAGGTCGATTGCGCGCTGCCGACGCGATCCATGTCGCGCATACCCATCCGGATCTCGCTCTGCCCTGGCATCGCTGGCCTTCGTCCACCCCGTTCAAGTCCGCCCGAATCGCGGCTCGTGCGGCGATCGTCACGGCAGCGGGGCTACGCCAAAGACCCTAACATAGCGTAAGCCGGGCGTTTACCGACGCAGCTTGCGCCAGCGCTGCACCGCATCGAGCGTGTTGCGGACATGATCGGCCGCGCTGGGATCGCTATGCGCATAGATGATCCGGCCATCGGGCGCGATCACATAGCTGGTGCGCGAGGTATAGCCGCTGGCGCTGCCGTCAGCCTTTTTGAGCGCGACGTCGAAGCCGGCGGCAACGGCCGGGCTTGCTGCTGCGACCGGGAATTTGCCGGCGCACATTTCCGACGAGAAGCGGGCGAGCTGGTCGACATTGCCCGCCGTCATCCCGATCACCGTCGCCCCCGCCTTTTCGAACTCGGGCAGCGCCTCGGCAAAGGCGTGCGCCTCGGCGTTGCAGCCGGGGGTGAAGGCTGCCGGGAAGAAATAGAGCACCACCGGCCCCTTTTTGAGCGCGGCCTTCAGATCGATCTTGATCGGCTTGCCGGCGGCGGCGCCATCGGCGGTGAACAGCGGCGCGCGCGCACCCGGCGCAAGCACGGCAAGCGCCGGCGCGGCCAGGATCATCGCGGCGGCGGCAGCGGCGGGGAGCAGGCGCATGGGCGATTGCCTTTCAGAACTGGGAAGCGACGGACGCTGCGATACAGCCTCAGCCGCCGCGCGCCTAGCGATACCCCGCCGCCCCTAGCGGGTGAGCGCAAAGCCGATGCGCGCGCGCGTCTCGGCCCGGTTATAGCCCTCCAGCGTCTCGCCATAGCCGGTATAGGCCTGGCCGAAGAGGTAGATGCCCAGATCGCCCCCCAGACGGTGAAGCGGGTAGGAGGCGAACAGCTCGGCCGCGCCGCGCCCGCTCCCGGGATTGCCGCGCGCACTTACGGCAAATTTCACGCCATTTTCCTGGAAAATCGACGCATTGATGCCACCATTGCCCCAAAACCGGTCGATATCCCGCGCAATGCCGCGCGTTCCGAAGAATATCCACCCCATCGGCGCGACATCGAGCCGCCAGCGCCCGCCCAGATCCCAGCTCTTGTTGACGCGCAGATAGATGCGGTTGGCATCGACCGAGTTGGAAGGACCGCCGCCGTTCGAGCTGTGGCGATAGCCGAGCGCGACGTTCACTTCCTCGCCCACCGGCACGTCATAGAAGACTTCGGGGCTGTAGGTGACGCTGGTGATCGGCCCCGAGGGGCGGTTGCTCGCCAGGAAAATCGTCTGGGTATAGGCGATGTTGAGATAGCTCAGCAGCCCGTCGCCGCCAAAGGGGCGCATCGCGAAGCTGAACTGCGCCTTCACCGCCGCATCGCCGGCGCCTGCCACCAGATAGGTCGGTTCATAGGCGCGGAAACGTTCGGTAAAGCCGCTGGCGACGCCGCGCCCGTCGGCCGTGACGGTCTCGCCGGTGCCTTCGGGGCGCGGCGTATCGGCGCGGGCGGTGCGCACCGGCGGCGCATCGGCGGGGATGGGCGCCAGCCGGTAGCGCAGCCGCGCAAAGCCGCCGGCGGCCACCGGCGCGGTATCGGCAGTGGAGCGCACCAGCTCGAGCGTCAGCACGGTGCCGTCGCGCGCGATCGTCTCGATCGTCTCGGGCGCGGCCACTGGCGCCGCCTCGCGCCCTTCGTTGATCAGGAATACGTCGACCCCGTCGCGCGCGGCATCGCTCGCGGTGGACGGCGGCGCGACAAGCGGGCGGAGCTGGGCGGTGGCCGGGGCGGCGGCAAGCAGCAGCGGCAGGGCAAATGACAGGCGCATGGCAGCCCCTTTGTCAGCGATTGATGACGGTTGCGAGTCTGGCGGTGGCGGCACGGTCCGTCTAGAGCGACATCCATGCGCGTGACCCAAGCCGAAATCGCCCTTGCCAGCCAGCTCGCCGATGCCGCCGGCGCGGTGATCCGCCCCTATTTCCGCACCGATGCCGGGCTGGAGACCAAGGACGATGCCTCGCCCGTCACCCGCGCCGACCGCGAGGCGGAAGCAGCGATGCGCCGGCTGATCGAGCGCGCGTTCCCCGACGATGCGATTATCGGCGAGGAATATGGCACCAAGCCCGGCCGCTCGGGCCGCGCCTGGGTGCTCGATCCGATTGACGGCACCCGCGCCTTCATCGCCGGGCGGCCGATTTTCGGCACGCTGATCGCGCTCGTCGCCGAAGGCTGGCCGGTGCTTGGCGTCATCGATCAGCCGGTGCTCGGTGAGCGCTGGCTGGGGGTGACGGGGCACGATACGCTGTTCAACGGGGCCCCGGCGCGCACCCGCCGCTGCCGTGAGCTGGGCCTTGCGCTGCTCGCGACGACATCGCCCGCCCTGTTCGACGACGGCCAGCTCCACGGCTTCGAGCATCTCGACGCCCAGGTGCGTTCGGTGGTGCTGGGTGGCGATTGCTATAATTATGGCTGCCTGGCGAGCGGCCATCTCGATATTGTCGTCGAAGCCGGGCTGAAGCTCCATGACTTTGCGGCCCTGGTGCCGGTGGTCGAGGGCGCCGGCGGGCGGATGTGCGACTGGGCGGGCGATCCGCTCACTGCTGACAGCATCGGTGAGGTGATCGCCGCCGGCGATCCGGCACGGATCGACGACATTGTCGAAGCGCTCGCCTGCCGGGGGCATTAGGGGCTCGATCCGCGCCGTTGTTTTCGAAGACGCCGATGCCTCCGAACGCGCGCGGATCGCGACCGGGCGTCCGCGTGGACCCGATCACCTGCAGCGCTGCGGGCGTTGATCCGGCAACTCAATCGACACTGACGCAGCGCACGGGCGGCCATTTTCCCGCAGCGCCAGTTGCCAAGCGCGACTGCTTCCTCTATGCGCCCCCGCTTCCGCGAGTAAGAGGAACGGTCCGGCCGGTATGGGCTGCCGTGGCTGTTCATAGATCGTCGCGCAAACGAAGGAGACGAAAATGCCCAAACTCAAGACCAAGAGCGGGGTGAAGAAGCGCTTCACGCTGACCGCGACGGGCAAGTTGAAGCATGGTGTCGCGGGCAAGCGGCACCGGCTGATCAGCCACAACGCCAAATATATTCGCCAGAATCGCCGCACCTCGGTGCTGTCGAAGGCCGACACCGCGACCGTCAAGGCGTGGGCGCCATACGGCCTGAGCTGAGGGAGCACAGATAAATGGCACGCGTCAAACGGGGTGTAACCACCCGCGCCAAGCATAAGCGGATCCTCGAATCGGCGAAGGGCTATTATGGCCGTCGCAAGAACACGATCCGCATCGCCCGCCAGGCCGTCGAAAAGGCCGGGCAATATGCCTATCGCGACCGCAAGGTTAAGAAGCGCTCGTTCCGGGCGCTCTGGATCCAGCGCATCAACGCCGGCGTCCGCGCTGAGGGCCTGACCTATTCGCAGTTCATGC
>FSSH01001515.1_pt3 | contig 25860 bp, 31 predicted proteins | sample 1166101 | NCBI WGS metagenome assembly FSSH01 (sample SAMEA32972668, study PRJEB13176) | freshwater metagenome | biome: Drinking water system; feature: Biomass in drinking water that filtered by 0.45 um membrane; material: drinking water | place: USA | collected 2012-12-20 | depth 0 m
GTCGGCTGGTCGCCGGTGTAGGAATGGATCGTTGTCATGAAGCCCTTGTCGATGCCGACCAGGTCATTCAAAACCTGGGCGACCGGCGCTAAACAATTGGTCGTGCATGATGCGTTCGAAACGACCAGATGGTCCTTGGTCAATTTGTCATGATTGACGCCGAAGACGACGGTCAGATCAGCGCCGTCTCCGGGGGCTGACACCAGGACACGCTTGGCGCCAGCGTCGAGATGCGCCTTCGCCTTGTCGCGGGCCGTGAAAATTCCGGTGCATTCGAGCGCGACATCGACGCCAAGATCTCTGTGCGGCAGATCGCTCGGATTCTTAACCGCAGTCACCTTGATGGGACCGCGACCGGCATCCAGTGTGTCGCCATGAATTGTGACGGTGTTGGGGAACCGGCCATGGACGCTATCGAAGCGGAGCAGGTGCGCATTGGTTTCAATCGGGCCGAGATCGTTGATCGCGACGACTTCAATATCGGTGCGCCCGCTTTCGATGATGGCGCGCAGCACGTTGCGGCCGATCCGACCGAAGCCGTTGATCGCGACCTTGACTGCCATTCATGTCTCCTTTTCGTGTCCGCAGCGGGCCAGGACACGAGCGTCAATGCCGCGTTCGATGTCCCGCAGTGGTGAGTTTAATTGCCGCGTCTTTAACGTGACCGACTGGGTGCCTGTCAATGCGGCATGCCCATCGCGGCGCGCCCGCGTCGCCAAATGGTCAATGCGTGGATTATTTCTTCGAAATAGATCGGGACAGGCACGCCCTATTGTTGACGTCGTTTGGCGATGACACGTAACGTAGGAGACGGTCGTGAACAGTTCGCGTCGACCGCGTCGTGGGACGCTGCAAGCATTGATTGGCCCAGTATGATTTGGCCGGCGTCGTCGGGCCAACTCCATGGGATCAAAATAGGATTAAGCCGGGTCTGGCTTGATCTCGCCAATCGCCCGCAGTCTCCGTAGCGACTAGGGCACGACAACGGGCGCTGAGCCGCCACTGAGCCTAAGCGGCGACAGCGCCAAGCGAGCAGAGGCCATGACCGAACGCAGCAGCGCCAGACCTAAGCGTGCGGCCGATTCCAAATCGGCCCGCAAACCGTCGACGGCCGGGGCTTCGGCGGCCAGAGCGTCGGCCGTAGGTGCGTCGGCGGCCGAGACGGCGCGGCTGAGAGCGGAGTTGGCGGCCGCCCAGCAACGCATTGCCGAATTGGAGCAACGCCAGACCGAAATCGTCAATCGCATTGATTGGGTTATCGATTCGCTGCATAACCTAACGGGCTGATGATCCGATTCCAAAGCGATGTGTTTTGGGCGCAGATCAGCCACAGCATGTGCTCGGCGTTGTGCGGGGAGGCGGCTCAAGCCGCGAAGTGCCGGTGGCTCAGGTTGCCTTAAGCTTCAACAAGCGCAGCTACCGCTTCGATTGCGGCGATGCGGATGCTGATCGTCTTGAGCGCTTGGCTAACCATGTCAAACAAACCCTCGACACGCTGGTGCTTGAACACGGTCCAATCGGCGACGAGCGGCTCGTGCTGATGGCCGCGTTGATGATCACGGATGAATTGTTCGAAGCTCGCGCTGACATCGACGACCTGCTCGACGACCATACCGACCGGCTGAAAGTCGTATCGGCCGAATTGTCCGAAAGCCGCGACAATCATGGAAAGTCGCCGCGTCAGGCCGGCGGAGAGTGACGGGCTAGCGCCAATTGCAACCGTAACGCCGACGTCAGCTCTGGATTTCCGAGGTGTGATCGCTTACATCTCGGGGGCTGCGGGGTGCGTTTGGGGCAAATGACCCGGGGGCCTATAAGATCCGCTCGGGTGCTGTCCCTGTCTGGAGCCGTGGTTCCGGACACATGGTGCCCACCTACACTCGTAGGGACCACGCGGGATCATGTTCCCGACGGCCTTCGCGGCACTTTAATTTTTGATGCTGGACGTCATGCTGACCGACAAAAAACAGCTGCGCGCCGCCGCCTTGGTCGCGCGGCAAGCAGCCTTCGCGATGCATGGCAAGGAGGCGTCGCGGCGTCTTGCGGCACACGGTCTCGATTTTTTGAAAATCAAACCCGGTCAGATCGTGTCCGGCTTCGCCGCTATTCGGGACGAAATTGATCCCTCTCATCTGATGCTCTGGCTGCACGCCGAGGGTGTTCGTTTGGCGCTGCCGGTGATGGTCGGAAAAAACCAGCCCTTGGTCATGCGCTCATGGACGCCGGGCGATGCGACGGAGGCCGCCGCCTGGGGCATCGCTCAGCCGCTCGATGATAAGCCCGAAGTTGATCCGGATGTGGTGCTGGTGCCGTTGCTCGCCTTCGACGCCAGCGGCTCTCGGCTCGGTTATGGCGGCGGTTTTTATGATCGGACGTTGGCCCGCCTGCGCCGGATCAAGCCCGTCGTTGCCGTCGGGTTGGCCTACGACGAACTGAAAGTCGACGCCGTGCCGACAGAAAGTTACGATGAGCGGCTGGACTGGGTGCTCACGCCGTCGGGCCCGCATCGCTGTCTGAATTCGTGACCGACGATCAAACACGCCCCGCGGCTGACCTCAGGAAGCACTGAATGCGCCTGTTATTTCTCGGCGATATTGTCGGCCGTCCCGGACGCACGGTCGTGTGCGATGCGCTGCCGGCGCTGATCGCGACTTACGCTCTCGACTTGGTCATCATCAACGGAGAAAACGCTGCCGGCGGTTTCGGCATCACGGAGGCGATCCTCGGCGATCTGCTCGACGCCGGCGCCGATTGCATTACGCTTGGCAACCACGCCTTCGACCAGAAGGAGACACTGGTCTACATCGAGCGCCAGGAGCGCCTGATCAGGCCATTGAATTTCCCGAAGGGCACGCCCGGTCGCGGCGCCACATTGGTCAAAGCCAAAAACGGCGCCGATGTGCTGGTCATCAATGCCATGGGCCGCGTATTCATGACCGAACTCGATTGCCCGTTCCGCGCCATCGACAGTGAGATCACCGCCTGCAAACTCAAAACCGGCGCCGACGCCATCTTCATCGACTTTCACGCCGAAGCGACGAGCGAAAAGCAAGCGCTGGGCTATTTCGTCGATGGCCGCGTCAGCGCCGTCGTCGGAACCCATACGCACACGCCGACGAGCGACTATCGCGTGCTCCCGGGCGGCACCGGCTACATGTCGGACGCCGGCATGTGCGGCGACTACAACTCCGTACTCGGCATGGATATGGACGAGCCGATCAATCGCTTCCTGACCAAAATTCCGCGCCAGCGGTTCGAGCCGGCGACCGGGCCTGGATCCTTGTCGGGGTTCGCCGTCGACATCGATGATGCAACCGGGCTCGCCACGCATGTCGCGGCGCTGCGGCAAGGTCCGCATTTGCCGCCCGCCATGCCGGAGTTCTGGCTCAAGACCAAAGCCGCGTTATCGGTGACTTGACCCGTAACGTCATCGCCGACTTGACCGGGTAACGCTGTCCCGGCGAAAACATGATCTTCGAAACTGACCTGCGGATCACAACCATGGCCGGCCATTCAGCCTTCAAAAACATCATGCACAAGAAGGGCCGCGCCGATGCGGCCCGGGCCAAGGCGTTTGCCAAACTCGGACGCGAAATCACCGTTGCCGCCAAGATGGGACTGCCCGACCCGGCCATGAATGCCCGCCTGCGCCTCGCGATACAGGAAGCGCGGGCTGAAAACATGCCCAAAGACAACATCGAGCGGGCGATCAAAAAGGCGGCCGGCGCCGATACCGGCACCTACGATTCGGTTCGCTACGAAGGCTACGGTCCGGGCGGCGTTGCGATCATTGCCGAAGCCCTCACCGACAATCGCAATCGCACCGGCGGAGCGGTGAGGTCGGTCTTCACGAAGTTCAACGGCAACCTCGGTTCGACAGGCTCTGTCAGCCACATGTTCAATCACGCCGGCGAGATCACCTATAAGGTCGAAGCGGGTTCGGCCGATACTGTGCTTGAAGCCGCGATAGAAGCCGGCGCCGACGATGCGGCCTCGGACGAAACCGGCCACGTCATAAGTTGCGCTTTCGATCATCTCGGCACGGTCGCCGCCGCCCTTGAAGCCAAATTGGGCGAAGCCAAAAACGTCAAGGCGGTGTGGAAACCCAATCTGACGACTGAGGTCGATCAGGCCAACGCCGAGACCATCATGAAAATGATTGCCGCGCTCGAAGACGACGACGACGTCCAGAATGTCTATGCCAATTTTGAAGTCTCGGACGACGTTCTCAAAAAGCTGACGGCCGCGTGAGTTGGCCACTATGGTCAATAAACGATAAAGAGATTGCATCGAATGCACACGCTGAGAGCAACGTTCTACAAACGGGTTGGTTGTAAAATTAAACCAACGGTTAACGAAGGTCGCACAGCAGATGCCCTCGGATGGTTCGCCAATGTTCGCGTCGTACACGCGAAATCTGCGCCGGATTTATTGGGTCGAATTCATCGATGCCCAAACCGAAGCGGCGCGGCCGTCGCGCTTTCGGGCCTCGCTGGTCAATGCTCCATTGCGCGATCAAGCCGAGCTTGCGGCGACGTTCGAGTATCACCGCCATCGCACAGACGTTGCGGAGGAATAGCGCTTCGCGGCTTTTGGCGCGTTGCCGTGTCGTGCGAGCAGGCGTGTGTTAGCCTTCAGGCATGCACAATCGAACGATTCGGATTATTGGATTAGACCCGGGCTTGCGGCGCACGGGTTGGGGCGTCATAGACACCGACGGCGTGCGACTGGTCTACGTCGCCTCCGGCGTCATCTCCGTTCCGGCCAACGATGAATTGGCCTACCGCTTGCGCACGTTGTTTGAGGGCGTCAGCGGGATCTTAGCGAGTTTCAAACCCAGCGAAGCCGCGGTCGAAGAAACTTTCGTGAATGAAAACCCACGCTCGACGCTCAAGCTCGGGCAAGCCCGCGGCACCGTGCTGCTCGCGCCGGCGATGGCTGGCATGCGCGTCGCCGAATACACGCCGAACCTGATCAAGAAATCCGTGACAGGCACGGGACACGCTGAAAAACAGCAAGTAATGACGATGGTGCGTTTCCTGTTGCCGAAGTCGGCCTGCGACAGTGCCGACGAAGCGGACGCTCTCGCCATCGCCATTTGCCACGCCAACCATCGCAATAGTCCGCAGGCGGCGGCCCTGCGCCAACTCAAGGCGGCCCAAGCATGATCGGAAAATTGCGCGGCAAGGTCGATGCCATCGGCGAAAGCTTTCTCATCATCGATGTCGGCGGGGTTGGCTACGAAGTGCAAGCGTCGTCCAAGACGCTTCGCAATCTCAAGGTCGGCGACGACGCCTCGCTGACGATCGATACGCACGTGCGCGAAGACGCCATCCGCCTTTTCGGTTTTCAAAGCGAGCATGAGCGCAGTTGGTTTCGCACCCTGCAATCGATCCAGGGTGTTGGTGCAAAGGTGGCACTTGCCGTGCTGGGAATTCTCGGCCCCCAAGACCTCGCCAACGCCATTGCACTCAGCAATGTCGCAGCCGTCGAAGAAGCCCCCGGCGTCGGCAAGAAGTTGGCGCAGCGGATCGTTGCAGAGTTGAAGGACAAAGCCCCGGCGCTGTCCGTCGCTGGACTGAATGTGCCGCAAGGCGGGGTTGGTGGTATCGGCGCGATCGCCCCGCATGGGCAGGCCGCGGCCGAAGCCATCTCGGCGCTCACCAATCTCGGCTACAATCCGTCGCAAGCCTCCGGCGCCGTGGCCGTGGCGATGAAAGAATTCGGCCCGGCCGCTGATACCGCGACGTTGATCAAGCGCGGCCTCAAAGAACTGGCGCGATAGTGCCGACTGAGCCCGCCACGCAAATTTACGTCGATGCGGACGCCTGTCCCGTCAAGGACGAGGTTCTCCGCGTCGCCGAGCGCCATCAGCTCGTGATCCATTACGTTTCGAACGCGTGGATGCGGCTGCCAGAGCACCCGCTTGTGCGCCGGTCAATCGTCGCCGACGGCCCCGACGCCGCCGATGATTGGATCGTTGAGCGCATCGGCGCCGGTGACATCGTCGTGACGCAGGATATTCCGCTCGCGGCGCGGTGCTTGAAAAAGGGCGCGAAAGCCATCGGCAATACCGGCAAGCCCTTTACAGATGCCTCGATCGGCATGGCGCTGGCGATGCGCGAACTTTCGCAACACCTGCGTGAAACCGGTGAAAGCCGAGGTCTCAATGCGGCGTTCACGCGGGCCGATCGGTCGCGATTTCTCGAAGCGCTCGAACAGGCTGTGCAGGCCATCAAGCGCGGGCTATGACGGCGGCGCGACCGATGGCGATGGGCAAGGCGGGGACTAGGACACGCATGGATCACGTTTCGAACGCGCAGCGCGCGATGTGGATGGTGCTGATCACGTCGCTTGCAGCGCCGTTGTTCGCGAGCCTGATCGATGTTGCGCTAACGCTCGCCGGGCCAATGTTTGAGGCAGTCTTGCCGCCACGGGACGGCCGGGCCATCGGCGAAGTTGCGCTCGGTGCGTATGCGTGGGCTGCGCTGCCATCAACTCTCGGCGCGCTCGCGTTGACGCCTTACGTCCTGCAAACGGGAACCTACGGTTGGCTGCACGCAGCGGTCGCGGGTGTCTTGGCGTTCGCGGCTTCGATCGTCATCTGGCCAATCGGCGCGGGTGGCGCACTTACGCCGCTTGCCTTTATCGCCGGACTCGTCGGCATCGCTGTCCGCTGGATGCTGATCTGGGGCAGAATTCTGCTGCCCTGAAACGAGCAACCCCCCGTCTATATCCGCGCACGATCGCACTGAGTTTGCTCGCCCAGCTATGCAGCCGATGATGAGTGTGGCCGGATCACCTTGACGCCTGAGCCGAACAGCGTCACGAACAAACCATGACCGAAAGGCTGATCACAGCGCAGCGCAAAGAGGCGGACGCTTTCGAAGCGAACATCCGCCCACAGGCGCTCGACGAATTCATCGGCCAGGAGCAGGCCCGCGCCAATCTTCGTGTCTTTATCCAAGCCGCGAAATCGCGCGGCGACGCGCTTGATCACGTGTTGTTTGCCGGGCCGCCGGGGCTTGGCAAAACCACGCTGGCGCAGATTATGTCGAAGGAACTCGGCGTCGGTTTTCGCGCGACCTCCGGTCCAGTGATTTCGAAAGCCGGTGATCTGGCGGCGCTGCTGACCAATCTCGAAGAGCGCGACGTGCTGTTCATCGACGAGATCCATCGGCTCAGTCCCGCGGTCGAAGAAATCCTTTATCCGGCCATGGAAGATTTCCAGCTCGATTTGATGATCGGCGAGGGCCCGGCCGCACGCTCGGTCCGCATCGATCTGCCGAAGTTTACACTCGTTGGCGCAACGACAAGAGCCGGTCTGCTGACCAATCCGCTGCGTGACCGCTTCGGCATTCCGGTCCGGCTCAATTTCTATTCGGTCGAGGAACTCGAACTCGTCGTGGCGCGTGGAGCCCGCGTCCTGGCCGCGCCGATGTCGGCGGATGGCGCGCGCGAGATCGCCAAGCGCTCACGCGGTACGCCGCGTATTGCCGGCCGTCTGCTTCGCCGGGTCCGCGATTTTGCCGCCGTCGAAGGCGCGGCCATCATCAACGCCGTCGTCGCCGATCGAGCGCTCCGCATGCTCGAAGTCGATCACGAAGGTCTCGATGCGCTCGATCATCGCTATCTCGGCTGCATTCATCGCAACTACGACGGCGGCCCTGTCGGCATCGAAACCATTGCGGCGGCGCTGTCGGAACCGCGCGACGCACTCGAAGAAATCGTCGAGCCGTTTTTGCTGCAGCAGGGCTTCGTCAGCAGAACGCCGCGCGGCCGCGTCATGACATTGAAGGCCTATCGCCATCTCGGCGTCTCCGGCCCAACGCGCGCCGCAGCGCCCGAGCTGCCAATGTTCACTGAGGCCGACGACCCCATCGTCGATCCAGACTGAACCGATGCAAGCGTTGCAGCTGAAAAAGCTGTTCCGGGTGGTGAGACGCAAGCGATCATCTTAGTGGTTTTAGGATACGAGGCTGAGGCGTGACAGCAACTGATATTCCCCCGCCATCGCACGTTTGGCCCGACCTCGCTGGTCGGCTGATCATCGACAGTGGCGGGCCGCATCATGTGCTGCCCGTGCGGGTGTACTTCGAAGATACCGATGCCGGCGGCGTTGTCTACCATGCCGCCTATGTGCGCTTTGCCGAACGGGGCCGGACCGACTTCCTGCGTCTGCTCGGCACCGATGCGCGGCGGATGATCGACGGTTCCGATGGCAGCGAGCCGGCCGCGTTCGTCGTTCGCCGCATGACGTTCGATTTCGCCCGTCCGGCCCGCATGGACGATCTGCTGGAAGTTGAAACCCGCGTCAAAGAGCTTGGCGGCGCCAGCGTCGCGCTCAGTCAAGCCATCGTGCGGCAAGGACAACGGTTGTGTGAGGCCGATGTTACGGTGGTGCTCGTTTCGATGGCTGGAAAACCGTTACGCCTCAGCGACCAGGTGCGTGAGGCTTTCGCTCGCACCTCATCAACGGCAACTCCGATCGAATTGCCCCGATGACACTCAGCGGGAGGCTAACGGCTACAATTGTCGTGGATAAACCGTGCCATGAGGCAATCTAGATTGCCGAGGCGGGCCCTTGTTTGGTCATATTGCAAAGCAACAAGGCAAGAGACGCGGTTCGCGGCGTGTGGGGCGGGGTGTAGGCGGGTGTCGACTGTCAGCGCCAGAGTGCGCGCATTTCATCAAGAGACATCATGAACCACATCGCGTGCCGCTCGCGCGTCGTGACAATTTTGCATGCCGCGCTGATTTTTGCGCCACGATTGTGTGGTGGTAGTGCGCTGAAACGCGCTGACGCCCAATTGCAAAGCCGACCTATGATTCGCTTCCTTCGACTGCATCACGGATGACCATATGACCCCCGCAGAAGTCGCCCAAGGCGTTGTTGCCCCCGTGAATGCCGCCGGGTTTTCGTTTCTCGAATTATTCCTCCAGGCTCACATCGTCGTTCAGATCGTGATGGTCGGGCTCGGCATCGCGTCGGTTTGGTCGTGGGCAATCATCGTCGAAAAGCTCTTCGCGTTTCGTCGCGCCAGGATGGAGAGCGACCAATTCGAGCAGATGTTCTGGTCCGGGCAATCGCTCGATGAGCTCTACGCCGGACTGTCGCGCGGCACGACGATCACGATGTCTGCACTTTTCGTGTCGGCGATGCGCGAGTGGAAACGATCCGTCGAAGGCAACATACGAGCGCTGGGCGGCATTCAGCTGCGCGTCGAGAAGGTCATGGACGTGACCATCAGCCGGGAGATGGAACGGCTCGATCGTCGCTTGCTGTTTTTGGCAACCGTCGGATCGACGGCGCCGTTCGTCGGATTGTTCGGGACCGTGTGGGGCATCATGACCAGCTTCCAGGCAATCGCTGTGTCGAAAAACACCAATCTCGCGGTGGTTGCGCCGGGCATCGCGGAAGCCTTGTTCGCCACCGCGCTCGGCCTCGTTGCGGCTATTCCGGCAGTTGTTTTCTACAACAAGTTTTCGGCTGACTCGGCGGCGATTTCGCAGCGCTTGTATGCGTTTTCCGACGAGTTCGCTGCGATCGTGTCCCGCCAGATCGATGTAAGGAATTAAGTAGCGATGGGCGCCAGCATCAAAAGCGGGGGCAGTGGGGGACGCGGCCGGGGACGGCGCGGCCGCAACGCCCCGATGAGTGAAATCAATGTCACGCCGATGGTCGACGTGATGCTGGTGTTGCTGATCATTTTTATGGTCGCCGCCCCGCTGTTACAGGTCGGCGTACCGATCGAATTGCCGGAATCGCGCGGGCAACAGTTGGAACCGCCGAAGAAGGAGCCGGTCGCTGTCTCGGTCAAGGAAAACGGTGACGTCTTTGTCGGCGAAACGTCCGTCACCCTCGACGATCTCGCAGCCAAGCTGCAAGCCATCTCGAAGAACGGCTACGATGAACCCATCTTCGTGCGCGGCGACAAAGGCGTTCCGTATGGTGTCGTCATGCGCGTCATGGGGCGGATTAACGCTGGCGGCTTTCGCAAGCTCTCGTTCGTGACCAATGAGGAGCAGGGAGGCAAATAGCCGTGCCCTTCGGGTTTCTCATTTCGATCTGCCTGCACGCCGCTTTATTGGGTTGGGCGTACCTTTCAGCGCTGAGTGCCGCACCGCTGCCGACCGAGAACACACCGTCGATTTCAGCCGAGATCATCACCCCGTCCGAGTTCCTGCGCCTGAAGCAGGGCAGCGAAGACGCGAAAAATCTCGACACCAAAGCCAAGGACGAACCGACGCCGGACGACAGCAAGAACGAGACGAAAAAACCGGACAACGCGCCGCCACCACCGCCGCCGCAAGAGGTTGCCAAGGTCGAGCCGCCGACTCCTCCCGAGCCGACTCCTCCCGAGCCGACCCCTCCTGATCCAACCCCGCCCGAGCCGACTCCACCGGAGCCGCCAAAGCCGCCCGAGCCAGTAAAACCTGAGCCGCCGCCCGAGGCGGCGAAGGCCGACCCGCCGCCGCCGCTTCCCGGCCCAACGCCCGACGAACAAAAAATTCTGGAGCAGAAAATCGAGCAAGCGCGCCTTGAGGACGAGGCGAAAAAAAAGGCGGAAGACGAGGCCAAGAAAAAATTGGAAGACGAGGCCCGCAAGAAAAAGCTCGCGGAAGAGGCGAAAAAGAAAAAACTGGCAGAGGCCAAGCGCAAAAAAGCCGAAGAGGCGAAAAAGCAATTCGACCCGAGTAAAATTGCGAGCCTACTCGACAAGGCGCCCGACGATGCGCCGCCCAAGGCACTGCTTGACAAGGATCCAAAGAAAAAAGGCCAGCAGGCGGCCGGGACCAGCAAGACAGCGACCGTTACAGGTCGCGAGGCGGGCACCGCAACGGGGACCGATACGGTGTTGTCGGCGCGTGAGCAGGATCTGCTGAAGGGTATGCTCAAATCGCAGCTGAACGGCTGCTGGCGCCCGCCCGGCACCGGTGGCGGCAGCGATGTGCCGGTCGTATCGCTGCATTGGCAATTGCAGCCCGATGGCTCGCTGGACGGCGATCCGCGCGTCACCAACGCGCCGTCGACCCCGGCAGGGCAGGTCTACGCCGAGGCGGCTTTGCGTGCGGTACGCAATTGTGCGCCGTTTCAGTTGCCACCGGACAAGTACGAGGGCGGATGGAAAATTATCGATTGGGTCTTTGACCCGCGCGAGCTTCTGTAGTGGCGACATGGCAGGACGACGAAGCTCCGAAATACCTCCCGATTTTAATTTTTCGCGACGGTACGACGCAGCGGCACGATCAAGTCGCAGGCGTTCAGCGTGTCTCGCCCAACAGTTGCTTCATTCCCTGTCGAAACGACGTCACAGTGTTGTCTAGCGAATCGTCGTCAGAAAACGTGACATGAGAGAGTGTTGATGCCCCGTCCCGCAATTCGCTCAGCCCGTGCCGTCGCACTGCTGCTGCTATCGCTGCTGTTATCGAGCGCGAACGGGCAGCACGCGCAGGCGCAGTTGCAGGGCACTCAGACGCAAGGCACGATCGCGCCGATTCCGATCGCCGTTCCGTTGTTTCTTGGCGATGATCCGCAACTCGCTGCCGATGTCGCCGATGTGGTGCAGGCCGATCTCGAGCGGTCAGGATTGTTCCAGCCGCTCGATCGCGCATCGTTCCTCGAACAGGTGCGCGACGTCAACGCAGCGCCTCGATTCCCCGATTGGCGGTCGATCCAATCCGATGCACTGGTCGTCGGCCGCGTCTTGCGCACTGGCGATGGCAAAGTCGGCGCCGAATTCCGTTTGTGGGACGTCGCCGCCGGCAAGCAGCTCGCCGGTCAACGGTTTTCAACGGCGCAGGCCAACTGGCGCCGCATCGGCCACCTGATTGCAGATCAGGTCTATGAGCGGTTGACGGGCGAAAAAGGCTACTTCGACACCCGCGTCGTTTACATCGACGAGACGGGCTCGAAAGAAAAACGCATCAAGCGCCTTGCCATCATGGACCAGGATGGCGCCAATGTGCGCCTTCTCAGCCAAGGTCAGGAGCTTGTGCTGACGCCGCGCTTCTCGCCGACCAATCAAGAAATCACTTACATGTCGTACACGCGGGATCAGCCCAAGGTGTACATCATGAACCTGGAGACCGGGCGACGCGAACTGGTCGGCGATTTTCCCGGCATGACCTTCGCGCCACGCTTTTCGCCGGATGGCCAGCGCGTGGTCATGAGCCTTGGCACGCCAGACGGCGAGAGCAGCATTTATGAAATGGATCTGAGGTCGCGCCAATCGCGGCGACTGACGCAGGCGACCGGCATCGACACAGGTCCGAGCTATTCTCCGGATGGCCGCCAAATCGTCTTTGAAAGTGATCGGGAAGGCAGCCAGCAGCTCTACATCATGAATGCCGATGGCTCCGGCGTCCGGCGCGTCTCCACGGGGGATGGGCGCTATTCGACGCCCGTTTGGTCGCCGCGCGGCGATTACATTGCCTTCACGAAGCAGACCAGTGGCCGGTTTTTGATCGGCGTCATAAAGCCGGACGGGTCAGGCGAGCGGGTGCTGACCGAGGGCTATCATAACGAGGGGCCAACGTGGGCCCCCAATGGCCGGGTGCTGATGTTTTTCCGCGAATCACAGGGCGCCAACGGAGGACCGAGAATCCATTCGGTCGATATCACCGGCTTTAATGAGCGCCAAGTGGCGACGCCCTCGTTTGGCTCGGATCCGGCTTGGTCGCCCTTGCTGAACTGACGTACCGCAATGATTTGGTGAGCTATCGAGCTCGGCGAGAGCCGGGTTTTTAGGCGTATTTCTAGGCGTTTACCATGCTCCCGCCGCCGCACGGCGAAGGTTCGGCCAGCAGCAAAATACGAGTTGCATTTTCGCATCTATGAGGCTGGAAAACTTGGCTTTTGACGCCTCGCGGCTTGATCGAAACGGCAGCTATAGGTACCCCAGAGTACGGCTTTCGCCGGAATCGTATCAGGAGATATGACCATGCAGGGTGTTAAGGGGCTGATCGTTCTGTCAGCAGTAGTCGCGGCTGTAGCGCTTGGCGCTTGCCGTCGCGAAGTTGAGCATACGCCGATGAAACTCGGCGCTGATGTCCCGGCTACCGAGCAGGTTGCTCGCTAACCTTGGGCGTAAGCCTGGGACAACATTAAGGAGACTACCTATGAAGGGCGCAATCGTTCTCGCCACTGTTATCGCTGCTGTTGCTCTTGGGGCTTGCCGCAAGGAAGTTGAGCACACGCCGATGAAGCTTGGCGCGAATGTTTCAGCCGTTGAAGTTGCTCGCTAACAGCATTTCACCGTCTGACGTATTTCGAGAAGAATAACAAGACCGAGTTGTCCGCGCCACATAGCGCTGTCATCTCGGTCTTGTGCTGTTTCGGGGCTATGCTCACCGCCACGCGGCTTTGCCGATCGCCGCACAACAGTTGTTACGTTTGCGTGCGCAAAACCAATTGAGTCGCGTGCCATCATCCGTCCCAAGAAGTGACCGCTCATGCGGCGATGCGACCAAGCGTCCGTGTCATGGCAAAAGCCGGGATCAGTCGTGTGTTCTTCAGCGCCAGCACGCATTTGCTGTGAATTCGCTGATTTAGCCACAGGAGCACGACCTGGAATTGGCTTAATATCGGATTGAATTTGAGGGGCGACCAAAGGTCCGCCGGATCTTTCTAAACAGCCGGTTGCGTCGCCTGCTTCAAGCGTACCAAGGTCACGAGACGGTTCGAATCGCAAATCTGAGTTTTACGTCGAGGCACAATCCATGGCTGACGTTTCGAGCGTTGCTCACTGTCAGCGTGGCCACATTTTCGGCGGATCGAACGGCTACGCCTAACACGATGATTACGGGCGGTGCTCACACCCGCTCCACCAGTTTGAGCCATAGGCAACGGCCTTTACGTGCTCAATTGAATCGAGAGGAATACGGATGTTCGCCTTCACTGCGCCCCTCCCGCTGCTTCGATTGGCGGCTGTCGCGGCCCTGGCGCTCAATCTGGGTGCTTGTGCGGCAAACAAAGAATTGCAACCGGACGGCGCGCTGGGTGGCGGCAAGTACGGCTCGGCGACACCTGGTTCTCAGCGCGATTTTACGCAGAACGTCGGCGATATCGTCTACTTTTCGACCGACCAGACCGATCTGACGCCGGAAGGTCAGCAGATCCTGTCGAAGCAAGCGCAGTGGCTGCAACAGTATCCGCAATACACGATCACCATTGAGGGCCATGCCGACGAGCGGGGCACGCGCGAATACAACATCGCACTTGGTGCCAAGCGCGCCACGTCGGTGCGCAACTACCTGGCTCAGAACGGCATTGGTGCGCAACGCATTCGCACGATTTCGTACGGTAAAGAACGCCCAGTCGCGGTTTGCAACGACATCTCGTGTTGGTCGCAGAATCGGCGCGCGCAGACGGTGCTGAACACGGGCGGACAGGTTAGCCAGCGCTAGCAGCGCACTGTTGCGGGCAACAGCGACGTGATGGCGATTCCGTGACGTACTGGTGCATGCGGGCGCTTGTCGGCGGCGCGTGACCGGTGCTCAGGCATGACAACTGTACGGCGCAATAAAGGCGTGCCGTGGTTTCAACCCGGTGTGTCTCTGTCCTGCCGCGATGACGACGGCCAAAGCCTGTGGGAATTTTGTGCTGTCTTGCAGGGTAACGCTAACGGCAGCGCGAAGGCCAAGCTTTAGCCCCAATATGCGGACAACAACTGGAAAGGACGCAGGTCGTCCCGGCAGGTGTGATGAGAAGCGTGCGCGCAGCATTCGAAATGATACTGAGTTTGGTTCGTGGCCGCGTCTTGCATGCGTTGGCGCGCCACGCGATTTCGGGCTTTTGCACGCTCTTAATAGCGGCCGGTACGGCGGGCGCTGTGTCATCGGCGCCATTCGCTCAACCCTCCACGGCTCGTGACGGTCAATCATCGCCACCTGACGCAGCTGAAGAGCTGCTGCAAGATGGACTCGATGCCTTGTCTGACGATCGGCCGGATTTGGCGCGACAGTTTTTTAATCAGCTGCAATTGACTTACCCCGGCACGGTAGAGGCGGGCCGCGGCGCCCTTGAGCTTGAAGATCTACAGGAGAAAAGCCGAAACGCCGCCGATCGCGGAACCGCCCGGCCGAAACAAGTCATGACGATGCAGTTGAACGAGTTGCGCCGGCGATTTTTGATCGAGGCCGGCGATCGCGTCTTCTTTGCGGAAAACAGCGATGCCATCGGCGCCAGGGCCCGTGCCACGCTCGATCAACAGGCCCGTTGGCTCAAGTCGCAACCGGGCCTTGTTGTGACGTTGATCGGACGTGCCGATGATGGAGGCACTGCTGCACAGGCCTTGCTGCTGTCCAATGGCCGCGCCGAAGCCGTGCGTCAGCGGCTACTCGCGGCCGGTATCGCCGACGACAAAATCTTCATTGAAGCGCGCGGCGACCGCGATCCGCTCGCTGTCTGCCGCGACGTGATCTGTAAAGCCCAAAATCGGCACACGGAATCGCTGCTCGGCTACGCGCAGCAAGCCAATGACACGGCGGAGCGTTAATCGTAGGGCGTGCGTGGGCCGCGTGCGCCATTGGCATCCCTGCCGGTGGTGCGGAAAAAGCGAAAAAGCTTGGCGCGATGACGACGAAATCCGCTAAAACACATGGCTTCGATGACAGGTACTCACCGCCGATAATTGAGTGGCGCGATGAACACCTGCCGCCGCCGGGATTGATGATGGAGACACACACGACGATGGCTCAAACCGTCAAACGTCTGCGCTACGGAACGTCATGGTCATGCGGCATGGCCCGCGCATGCTTAACGGCTTTGGCCATGGCTGCATTGGCATCCGCGTCGGCGGTCAACGCGCAGGTGAACGACGCCAAGGATGCAAAACCGGCCGCCAAATCGGCACCGGCGGCAGCGGCCTCAAGTGGGGACGGGGGCTTGAAATCGCGCGTTGAAAGTCTCGAAGAGCAACTCGTCGACATGCAGGTCGTCGTCGGCACGCTTGAATCGTTGGCGAAATCGGGCAGTGCATCGCAACCGAGCTTTACGTCCGGCGGTGGCAACGGCGAAAGCATTCGCGTTGACGGTCTCGAGTCACAAGTTCGCCAGCTGTCATCGCAGGTCCAACAACTGTCCGATCAGGTGCGCTCGCTCGGTGGCACGCCGCGCCGGTCCGACAGTCTGTCCTCGACGCCATCAACAGCCGAGGCAGCGTCCCAGATATCGCCGCAGGGTGATGGCGGATTTGGTGCGACCACGGTGACGGAAAATTCCGATGCCATTGGCGGGCTGATCGGCGGCGATCGGCAAGCGACCTTTGGCGGTCAGTCGCCGCCCCCGCTTGCTCCCGGCGCAAATCCAGCCGGCGTTGCGACAGCTGCTTTGCCGCCAGCCAACGATGGCGTCGAGCCAAAGCAGCTTTACGAAACCGCGTACGGGTTTTTGCTGCAGCGTGACTACGGCGCCGCAGAAACCGCATTCAGCGATTTTCTGACGCGGTTTCCCAGCGACTCACTCTCAGGAAACGCACAGTACTGGCTCGGTGAATCACACTTTGTGCGCGGCCAATACAAGGCGGCGGCGGCATCTTTCTTGAAGGGCTATCAGACCTACGCGCAAAGCCCGAAGGCCGCCGACAGCTTGCTGAAACTCGCGATGTCGCTCGATCGTTTGGGTCAAAAGGATGCGGCGTGCTCATCGTACGCTGAACTCGGCAGCAAGTTTCCCAACGCTGCACAAAGTGTAAAAACGCGAGCTCAATCCGAGCGTCAGCGCGTTGGCTGTTCCTGACGGCTAAAGCGCGGCGCTAGCCGTCAATCATGAAGCGAGGCTGCCATGACCGCCATCGCGCGCGGTATCAGTGATCAGCAAGCCGATGCGGCATTTGCGAGGCTCGCCGCATTCGAACGGATCGTGCTCGCCGTTTCTGGCGGGGCCGACAGCATGGCGCTGATGGTCCTCGTGCACCACTGGCGTACGCGCCGGGCGGAGAAGGGGCTTGCCTCGCCTGAACTGTGCGTCGTCACTGTCGATCACGGCCTGCGAAGCGAGGCGGCGGAAGAAGCGCTGTTCGTCGCCCACTGCTGCGCTGACCTCGGCATTGCCCACAAAACGCTGACCTGGGACGACGCTAAACCGGCGGCGGGCCTCGCCGACGCGGCCCGCAACGCGCGCTACCGTTTGCTCCAAGATTATGCACTGGCACGGTCAGCGCACGGGCCGGTCGCGATCGTGACGGCGCATCATCGCGATGATCAGGCGGAAACGCTGATCATGCGGCTACAGCGCGGCACGGGGGTTGGCGGTCTGAGCGGCATGGCTGTCGATCGTCCGCTGGATTTTGCCCGCGCGGACGCGCATGGCGCCATTCGTCTTGTCAGACCGTTCCTTGGCTTCGCGAAGGCTGATCTTGTCGCCACCCTCGAGGCCCGCGCACAGCGGTGGTGTGAGGACCCAAGCAACACCGATCAAGAGTTCGAACGCGTTCGCGTCAGACACACGATGCCGCTGCTGGCCTCAGCCGGGCTGTCGCCCCTGGCTCTCGAACGCACGGCGCGCCGCATGGCTGACGCAGAAGATGGATTGGCCTATGCCGATCGCGCGTTCGCCGATCACGTTGGACTGAATTTCAACGACGAGATTTTCGCAGCCTTTGAACGTCGGCCTTTCGATGACGCACCGTCGATCTTGCGTCAGCGGCTTTTGCATCGTTTGATCCGCCGGTTCGGCGGCGACACCCGCGACCCCGAGCTGAGCGAACTCGAAGATCTCGTCACCGCGATAGACCGAGGCGGCAAGTCTACCGCGACGCTGGGCGGCGCCGTGATCTCGTGCGGAGTACGCGTTGTCAGGGTTTGGCGCGAATTCGGGCGCCTCGCCGCTGGCGATGTGCCGGTGCACCCGGGCCGCGCCGTGCTTTGGGATGGGCGATTTTGGATGAGCCGTATGGGGCGACCGGACATGACCATCACCGTCCGTCCGGTCGGTGCTGAGGGATATCGTAAAGCATTAACGTCGACAGGTGCCAAATCGGCTCCGAATTTCGCAGCGCCCGCCCGTGCCATCCATGCGCTGCCTGGGTTCTGGGTCGCTGGAGAGCTGCTCGCGGTCCCGACCCTCGCCTGGGTCGCGCCAGGCGCCAACCTCGCGCCGGGAACGGGGGTGGCATCCGCTATCGATGCAGTGTCGTTGCAGTTGCGCGCAGAGCCGGTTGCCGGTGCTCGATGAAAACAGGTTTGGCCGCGGTGGGTTGGCCCAGTCAGGCGTCGTCAAACTGTCTAACCGACGCCGTTGCCGATGCCTTTACCACCCGGGCAATTGGAGCATCAATTGGCCGTGTGGGTGCGATTGGTAAACTTGTGCAACGATGATGACGCCCCTATGTTGGCAGACACGCCCCGGGCATGGTCCCGGTACCCTTGAGCCCGCCGTATTGTCCCAGAACGGCGACAGCAGGAACAGAAATGAACCCCAATTATCAAAAGCTTGCCATTTGGGCCGCCCTATTGGTGCTGCTGTTAGCGCTCTACAACTTGGTGTCCAGTCCCGGTCAGGCGCGGCGCGCCAACGAAATCCAGTATTCAGAATTTCTTGAGGCCGTCGAAAAGGGCTCTGTCCAGGACGCTGTGCTCGCGGGCAACCGGATTACCGGCACGCTGCGTGATGGCGGCCCGGCCGGCGGGTCGTTCTCGACCTATGCGCCCGATGATCCAGGGCTGGTCGCGAAGCTGCGCGACAAGGGCGTGAAATTCAAAGCCCGCCCAGCCGACGATGAGGTTAGCTCGTTAGCAAGCATTCTGTTGAGCTGGTTCCCAATGCTGCTGCTGATCGGCGTTTGGGTATTCTTCATGCGTCAAATGCAGTCCGGCTCCGGCCGGGCCATGGGCTTTGGCAAATCGAAAGCCAAGCTTTTGACTGAGCGGAGCGGTCGCGTCACTTTTGAAGACGTCGCCGGTGTCGACGAAGCCAAAGGCGACCTCGAAGAGATCGTTGAATTCTTGCGCGATCCTCAAAAATATCAGCGCCTCGGCGGGCGCATTCCGCGCGGCGCCTTGCTGGTTGGCCCACCCGGCACCGGTAAGACTCTCATTGCGCGTGCCGTCGCCGGTGAAGCCAACGTGCCGTTCTTCACGATTTCCGGTTCGGACTTCGTCGAAATGTTTGTCGGCGTTGGTGCAAGCCGCGTCCGTGACATGTTCGAACAGGCGAAGAAAAACGCCCCGTGCATCATCTTCATCGATGAGATCGACGCCGTCGGCCGTCATCGCGGAGCGGGTCTCGGCGGCGGCAACGATGAGCGCGAACAGACGCTCAACCAGCTGCTCGTCGAAATGGACGGCTTTGAGGCCAACGAAGGCATCATCATCATCGCGGCGACCAACCGGCCGGACGTGCTCGACCCGGCGCTGCTGCGGCCGGGCCGCTTCGACCGTCAGATTGTCGTTCCCAACCCGGATGTGATCGGCCGCGAAAAAATTCTGCGCGTGCACATGAAGAAAGTGCCGCTGGCCCCTGACGTTGATCCGAAGGTGATTGCGCGCGGCACGCCGGGCTTTTCCGGCGCCGATCTCGCTAACCTCGTCAACGAAGCAGCCCTGCTTGCTGCGCGCCGCAACAAGCGGCTGGTGACACAGAACGAATTCGAGGACAGCAAAGACAAAGTCATGATGGGCGCCGAGCGCAAGACCATGGCTATGACGCAAGAAGAAAAGCTGGCAACGGCCTATCACGAGGCGGGCCACGCCATCGTCAACATCGTGGTGCCGGGCAACGACCCGCTGCACAAGGTGACGATCATTCCGCGCGGCCGTGCGCTGGGCGTGACGATGTCGCTGCCGGAGCGTGATCGTCTCAGTTATTCGAAGCAGTGGTGTGAAGCGAAAATCGCCATGGCCTTTGGTGGCCGTGTCGCCGAGCAGATTATCTACGGGCGTGAGCATCTCAACACCGGCGCATCGAGTGACATCAGCCAAGCGACCAACATCGCCAAGCGCATGGTCAGCGAATGGGGTATGAGCGATGTGCTTGGCCCGCTGCTGTACTCTGAAAACCAGCAGGAAGTTTTCCTCGGCCATTCCGTCACGCAGCGCCAGAATATGAGTGAAGGCACCGCCAAGCTGATCGACGAGGAGGTTCGCCGCATCGTCACCACGGGCGAAAAGAAAGCCTGGGAAGTCCTGACAGCCCACACGAAAGAACTCGAACTCATGGCGCAGGCCCTGATGGAGCATGAAACCGTTTCGGGCGAGGAATGCATGATGATCATGCGGGGCGAAAAGATCGTCCGCAAAACCGACGACGATGGGTCGAAGGGGCCAATCGGTTCAGCTGTTCCGGTTGCTGGCCGTCAATCCAAGCCGCGCAGCGAACCGTCCGGCGGCATGGAACCGCAGCCGCAGGGGTGAAGCGAGGAGAAGTCGCTATGTGCAAGGATCGTAAGGATTCGCAAAATCAAACGCGCTACTCTGCTAGCGCGGCCGGTCTAAGGTTCGTGGATGCAGACGATACGGCTCGCTTTGTATCTGCGGCGAAACGATTCGTAACCGCCAATACCGTCTCAAGTGATGCAGCCAATAAAGTTTTGCGACGGATCAGTGAGAACTCTAACGGACAGAATCCCAAAAAGAAGTAATGCGCGCACTTGCATCGTTTGAGCACCAGTTTCATCCTCGGATATCACGGGTGCAAAAAGTCGGTCGCGGATGCGTTGCTGGGCGGTGAGCAGTTCAAACACAGCCAAAATTCTTATGATTGGCTGGGGGCTGGCATCTATTTTTGGCAGTCCAATCCGGTACGCGCGCGCCAATTTGCCGAAGAAGTAAAACACCGACGCGGCGGTGACTGGGAAACAGCTGTTGTAGGTGCTGTCATAGAGCCCGGCTTGTGTTTGGACTTGGCGAGTGAAGCTGGGGCGCGAGCGGTTGGTACTGCATACAGCTCGCTCGTTGAGATTTACGAGAAAACAGCAAAAACATTGCCCACGAATGGCAGCGGCAAAGATCGGCTAAAGCGCGATCTCGACTGCAAAGTCATTCAGCTTCTTCACGATATGCGCACCACAGAAAGATTAGAGCCTATTGACACGGTCTCTGGAATATTCGTCGAGGGTGAACCCATCTATAAAGACTCTGGCTTCTACGCAAAAACGCATATCCAAATTTGCGTTTGCAATCACAAGCGCATCAAGGGCGTCTTTCGGGTCGCCAAAGCTGATATAGAAGCATGAAACGCTCCATCTATCTCCAGCCGACCGGCATTTTCTGGGACCGCTCGCCGGCGCGTGGCGTCGATGAAGCTGAGACGCACACTTGGCATGGACTGCCGCTCGCCGGCACGCCGCTATCGTTCGCCGCCGTCGATATTCTGACGCGGACGCGAGCCGTAACCAAGCGCACCACGGTCGTGCTGGGTGATGCGTTCAGCGGCGACTGGTCTCGTGATGCGCTCGCCGCGTCGGATCTGCTGGCGGCCCTGTCCGCGCCTCGCCCGCGCCTCGCCGGGCTTTCGCTCGACCGGCCGCGCATCATGGGCATCGTCAACGTCACGCCGGATAGTTTTTCGGACGGTGGCCTACATGCAAACACAACCGCCGCCATCGCCCACGCGTTGCGGCTTGCTGAGCAGGGTGCCGACATCCTCGATATCGGTGGCGAGAGTACGCGGCCCGGCTCTGATGCCGTGGCGCTTGACGAAGAACTGCGCCGCGTCATTCCGGTGATCGAAGGCCTCAGGGGCAAAACCGATAAGTTGATTTCGGTCGACACCCGCAAGGCTGAGGTGATGCGCCGGGCGGCACAAGTGGGAGCTGATATTCTCAACGACGTGTCGGCGCTGACGCACGATCCCGACGCGTTGCACGTCGCCGCCGAGACCGGCCTCCCTGTCATGCTGATGCACGCCCAGGGGGATCCCAAGACGATGAACGATGATCCGCAATACACAGACGTCGTCCTCGACGTGTTCGATTTTCTCGAAAGCCGCATCCAAATTTGTGAGGCGGCGGGTATCCCCAAAGCCAAGATCATCGCCGATCCCGGTATCGGCTTTGGCAAGCATCTGGCCCACAACGTCGCCGTGATGGCCGGGCTGTCGCTGTATCACGGTCTCGGCGTGCCGCTGTTGCTCGGCGCGAGCCGCAAGAAAATGATCGATCAACTGTGTGATGTGCCCGGCGCGAAAGATCGCGTGCCGGGGTCGCTCGCGTGTGCGCTGGTCGGCGCTGAAGCAGGCGTCCAAATTTTCCGCGTCCATGACGTGGCGGAAACCAAACAGGCGCTCGAAGTCTGGCGGGCAAGCAAGGCTGGCACTGAAGCGGGTCTGGCGTGAACGCGCGTCACGCTTGGCCGGCGTCAGTAAGCGTCGGTTTCAACATCGCATAGAGCACAATTGCCGCCGCGATCATCACACCGGCCAGCGCCGGCGCGACCCAATCGCTGCTGGCGAGGCGGGTCAGAAACAGCAAAGCGCAAACCGCAAATCCGGTCAGCGGCATGATCGCTGGCACTTCGAACGCGCCCGCGGGTTCATCGCGCCGGCGTTTTAACACGACCAGCGCCGCGTTGACGGTCATGAAGACCAAAAGCAGCAGCAGAACCGTTGCCGCCGCGAGATCGGAAATGCTGCCGACCATCACCAGCGGTACCAGCGCCATAAACAGCAGCGAGATCGCGACATGCGGCGTCGCGCGCGCCTCGTGCACACTGCTGAGGCGGCGGGGCAGCAAGCCCTGCCGTGCCATGCCGTAGATCAGACGCGATGCCGTGATGTAATTGACCAGCGCCGTGTTCGCGACGGAAAACAGCGTAATCGCGGTCATGACCCAGGCCGGAAATCCTGGCGCAGCTCGACGCATGACCTCGGTCAACGGGCTCGGTGCAACCGAGAGTTCACGCCACGGTACAACGGAGACTGCCGTCACCGAAATCGTGATGTAGAGAATGGCGGCAATACCGGTGGCGAACGCCAGCCCGATCGGTATCGTGCGGCTCGGATTTTTGCATTCCTCCGCCACGTTGATCGCGTCCTCGAAGCCGATGAACGCGAAGAACGTAAGCACGGAGGCCTGCAGCACGATGAGACCGAGGCCATCGCCCGCCCGCTCAGGCGGCGTTTCAAAATAGTCGATACTGCCCCAGTACGACATGCCGGCAGCAATGACGATGAGAAGTCCGGTGGCCTCGATCAGCGTTGACACCACATTGACCCACATGCTCTCGCGGATGCCGCGAAACACAATGCCGGTCAACACAAGCAGAAAGCCGAAAGCCAGCGCCGATGGCGGCATCGCCTCAAGCCCGAGCAATTGAGAAATGTTGGCTGCAAAGATTTTCGATTGTGTGGCGACGGACGTCAGGCCTGAGCAGATCAGCGCGATGCCGATGACGAAGCTGAAAAGCGGCACGCCGAACGCGCGCTGGGTTGCGTAAGCGGCGCCGCCCGCGCGCGGATAGCGCGATCCGAGTGAGGCATATGACAGCGCTGTCAGCAGTGCCGCACACAGGGCGACCAAAAAAGCGAGCCAGACGGCGTTGCCGGCTTCGCCCGCGGCTTTGCCGATCAACCCGTAAATTCCCGAACCGATCATGCTTCCGAGCGCGTACAGCGTGAGCTGGACGGGACCAATCGATCGGACCAGCGAGGTCTCCGACAGCATTTGCGGACGAGCATCGGCCAAAGAAAATCCTCCGGAGCCGTCAGAGTGCGCGGGAAAGGCCGGAGAGTCTAGCGTGCTGGGTCATAAGCGCTGCTCTCAACATCACTATGCCAGCTACGTCACAGTGAGGGCCATCGTAAACAGGATGGCGGCTGCGATCGATGTGATCGTGCGGACATGGTTCCACATCGTCCAGTCCTTCAGGTAACGCGCCCAGAGCGTTGCTGCCTCTGTGTGTGAGACTACGGCGAGTTGATCGTTGAGGGGCACGTTGAACATCATCGTCACACCGGCGGTGCCCATGAGGTAGAGCAGGCTGGCGGCTAGGATCACCTGAGATGCCGTTCCATCGACCCAGAAAAACGAGCAAACCATCAGCACAAGGCAGATCAGCGCCGTTCCCATGAACGCGGTTAGAAAGCTCGCATTGATCACGGTCACGTTGATCGCGTTCATCGCAGCGACGCCTTGATCCGGTGCGACGCGCGCCAGGGCTGCCATGACGAACGAGGAGAAGGCAAAGAAGACCCCGCCGATGACCCCGCTGCCGATCGCTGCGACAAAAACCAGCGCAAAAATCAAATTGCCGAGCATCACAAAGAACTCCGCTGTCCGCGCCGCGCATCGGCTGGCTAGGTTGCCCAGTCGTTAACTTGCGGCGGCTTTGCGATCTGCCAATCGCTGCTCGGTGGCGGCGACGATGGCTTTGCGAATGTCGTCGGGCTTTTTGAGCTTGGCATCGATGCCGAGATGTTGTGCTTCGGCAAAGGCCCGCAGATTATCCACCGTTGCAATATCGCCGAGGCGCTTGAGCAATGCCTCGCGCCCGAACTTCACGAACGTGACGAGCGCGCTGAAGGCATAGGGATCGAAGCCCAATGTCTCAGCGGGTATCGCGGCCGGAGTTGACGGTCGTGATGGCGCTTTGACTTTGCCACGCTGCGACGGCGGGGCTGTCTCGGTGATTGTCCCATCCCACACGAGCATCCGATTGACGGCGCGCGTCAGCGCTTCGCTCAAGCGATCGGCGGCGGCGTCATCCAAGGCTGTCTCGCGTCGAATGTGTGCATGAAAAAATGCGCGCATGCGATCGCCGGACCAGAGCTGGGCTGCCTTTGTCATGCGGTCTCGATCGTCTTAGGGTTTGGCGTCATCGGCATCGACATCGCTGTTTGGCGGCTGCAATTCTCAATCGTTACGCCGGTACATTCGACTTCGTCGACTTCGTCGTCGCGGCAAGGACGCGCTGAATTTCGTTGTGCAACTCTTTGACATCGCCGGCTGCGTCGCCGTATTTGACGTCGATCGGGCGCAACTGGCCAATGAAATCGAAAGCGTTGGCAATGCCGTTGCGTTGCGGCAGGAAGGTGTCCAGCACCGGATGCACGAGGCTGATCTCCTCGATCATCATATAGTCTTTGTTATCGTCGCGGACATAGTTGGCGAGACACACGTAGCGCCGGTCAGCGAGTGGGATATCGGCCAAATCATCGAGGTTACGCGTATCCTCGATCAACAGCGCCACACGGTCGACGGCGAGTTGCGAGACATAGTCCGGGCGAAACGGCACGATCACTTTGTCGGCGGTCTTGAGGGCGGCGAGAGCCGCGAACGACAGGCCGGGCGGACAATCGAGAATGATCACGTCGAAATCGCCTTCGAAGCGGCGGATCAGGCTCTCCATGCGGCCGCGCACGCGGTTCGCGACGATATCGGGATTGTTGCTCTGGCTCGCTTGCTTGAGATACAACTCGCCTTGGATGTCTTCGAGCAGCAGTGACCCCGGTACGAGGGACACCGGCGCCGGTTTGCCATTGGCCAATGCGACATCGCCGACGGCTTTGGCGACATAGTCGCGGGCGTTGGCCGGGACGCCATCGAACAGGTCATAGAAATAATCAGAGATCGTCTTGCCGGCCTTGCGCGCTTCATTCCAGCCTTGGCCGCCCATCAGGATCAGCGACGCATTGCACTGGGAATCGAGATCGAGGACCAGAACGCGCTTGCCGCCGTGGACGCTGAGTGCGTGCGCAAGCATGACGGCAACTGTCGATTTGCCGACACCACCTTTGCGATTGGCCACCGCTAGAAAGAAAGCCATACAACTTTACCCCTCAATCACTTGCCGCTGGCGTCCGCTTGGCAGCGTTCGTCGTCGTTGACGTTGCCGAAGCTATGGGCCGATTCCGTGGCTCCCGGCCACTTGGCAGGTCGCTCCAGTCGCAACCGGCATGGCTTGGCGTTGCAGGTGTGCATA
>FSSH01002560.1_pt2 | contig 25812 bp, 22 predicted proteins | sample 1166101 | NCBI WGS metagenome assembly FSSH01 (sample SAMEA32972668, study PRJEB13176) | freshwater metagenome | biome: Drinking water system; feature: Biomass in drinking water that filtered by 0.45 um membrane; material: drinking water | place: USA | collected 2012-12-20 | depth 0 m
CAGATCGGTTCGTGGAACAAGCGCCGCCTGACGGCCGACCTCAACCAGCCGCTCAATGACCGTGCGGCCTTCCGTGTCTCCGGTGTTTATGAGGATTCCGACGGCTTTCGCGACGGGTTCGAACTGCGCCGCAAGGGCCTGAACCCCACGCTATCGCTGCGGCCGACCGACGCCACGGTGGTCACGCTGGGCTATGAGGTTTTCCGCGACGAGCGCACGGCAGATCGCGGCATCCCCAGCCTGTCCGCCGCCCAAGCGTTCGACGGCACGCGCTATCCGGTCAGCACGGACCGGGAGACCTTCTTCGGCGATCCCCAGGGCAGTCCGGCATCGGTGGACGTCAACGCCTTTACCGCGCTGATCGAACACGACTTCGGCGGGGCGTTCCTGCGCAACCGGTTCCGCTATGCGGACTACGACAAGTTCTATCAGAACGTGTTCCCCGGCAACGTCAATGCGGCCGGCACTACCGTAGCGCTCTCGGCGTACAACAACGACACCCGGCGCGAGAATGCATTCAATCAGACGGACCTGACGTTTGACCTGGCCACCGGCCCCATCGAACACCGCTTCCTGATTGGCGCCGAAATCGGTCGTCAGGAAACGAGCAACGAGCGTCGCAGCGGCCGCTTCGCGCCGGGTCAGTCCGTCTGCCTGCCCGGGAGCTCGGCCAGCACTTGTCTGGTGGCGTTGTCGGATCCGAACGTGCGGCTGTCGGTGGACTATGCGAACAACAGCGCCGGCGGCAGCGGTGATGCCCGAAACGCCGGTGTCACCCGCTTCGCCGCGCTCTACGCCCAGGACCAGATCACCCTTTCGCCAGAGTGGGAAGCGGTCCTGGGTGTTCGGTGGGATCGGTTTGATGTGGACTTCACCGACCAGCGCAACGGGGTGTCGCCGGCCAATCGCGACCTATCCTCGTCCGACGATTTGTTCTCGCCCCGGGTCGGATTGGTCTATCAGCCGGCCGACCAGCTCTCGTTCTATGCCAGCTACGGAGTCACGTACTTGCCGCGCTCGGGCGAGCAGCTGGCATCGCTGACGCCGGGTACGCAAACCCTGGATCCCGAAGAGTTCAAGAACTACGAGATCGGCGCGAAGTGGGACATCACGCCGCGCTTGAGCGCGACGGCGGCCGCCTTCCGGCTCGGCCGCAGCAACGTGGCGGTGGTCGACCCGATCGACCCGACCCAGATGATCCTGTTCGCGGGCGACAGCCAGCGAACCGAGGGACTGGAGCTCTCGCTCAGTGGTGAAATCACGCCGACCTGGCAGGTGGTGGCCAGCTACACCTATCAGGATGCGGTGATCACGCGCGATATCCGCACCGGCCCCACGAGCGTCACGCCGGCGGGTACGGAGCTGGCCCAGTCCCCCAAGCACATGGCCGGGCTCTGGAACCGCTTCGAACTCTCGGAACGCTGGGGGCTCGGGTTGGGTGCGATTTACCGAAGCCGGTCCTTTGCTTCGACCAGCAACCAGGTGACGCTGCGGAGCTACAGTCGCTTCGACGGCGCCGTGTACTACGCCGTCAACGAGAATGTCGACCTGCAGCTGAATGTCGAAAACCTCTTCGACAAGACCTACTTCCCGTCCGCGCACAGCGATAGCAACATTACGCCCGGCGCGCCGCGCAGCTACTATCTCAGTGCGCGATTCGCGTTCTAGCCGATGCATGGTTCAGGCAGGGATTGCGACGCCGACCCACAGCCCGCGGGCGCAGGCCACGCAGGCACTGGAAAGGTGAGCGTTCCGACGCTAGCCGGCGGGGCCCAGGCCGGGAAGGCGAACAGGAATGCTCTCCTGCTCGCACCCTGCCCGGGTGCCCGCAGCGCGAATTCCTTTGGCAACGGCGCTCCAGCCTAATTGCAGCGCGTTTCGAGACATGGCCGCGCACGCGGCCGGCGAGACCTCGACCCGTCTTCCACCGCACGCGATGGGGTCCATCAACCACGGGTGCAGTCCCGCAGTTGCCGGGTCCGCCTGCTGTATGACCCAGGCGATCCGGAACCCGCCTTCATCGATGTCGCCCCAGTGATAGGCCGTGGCCCGCGGCGGCAAGGCCGCTCGGATCCGGGCATAGGCGCGGCACCACGCCGGCGACGGCATGCCGCCGGTGTAGAGGATGAGCCCGTCGGTGCGGGCCCCAAGCGCCATTGCCGCGACGTGGAAGGTGGTCAGGTTCTCGATGGTGAGGATCCACGCGGGCGCGCCGGCGTAGCCGACAACCGCCGACGGTGAGACGCCCACATAGGGCCGCACGATCCGGCACGCCTCGCCTGGGAGCAGGATCTTGCCGTGCCCTGAGACCAGGAACGGTTGTGGCTCTTTGCGCAAACCGATGCGCGCGAAGACTTCTTCGGCGTGGCGCGCGGGGGCCTGCACATCCTCGGCGGTCAGCACGTCAACGTGCCGCTGCAAGGCTTCGATCCGCTTGCTGTGGGCGAACAGCTCGACGCTGACCTGCCGCAGGACGCGGTCCTCCGCCGGCAGCCCGCGAAGGTGGCAGACCAGCCGCGCGGCGTCCGCGAAGTCCGGCGCGGCGTCAGGCCCCAATCCGCGCACCGTGCGCAGGGACCGCCAGGTGGCCAGCAGAATCGGGATCGGCAGTTCCGACGCCGCCCAGGGGGCCAACACACGCTCGGCGCTGTCCACCTGATCGGCGACCGTGGGTCGACCCAAGTGCGTGGCCAGGTGCCGTAGGTTGACCAGGACCACGCCGTCGAGGGGGCGCTCGTCGCCGCCCAGTTTCGACCACTCCAGGCGCACCGCCCCAGCCGTCTCGGCCGCGCGCATGCGCTCATGCAGGAGGACCCGGTCATCCAGCGTGAGCGCCCAGTACGGACTTTGGGTGTCCTTAAACGAGATCCGAATCGTCCGCGCGCTCGCCGCGTGCAGCGCCCGCTCGCCGCGCGCCAGCAACTGCTCAAGCGTCGCCTGGCTGAGATCCATCGCCTCGCTCCCTGGCCAGCCTCGCCATCTCTTGCTCGATCAGTTCCGGGTGGTACAACGGGTTGTCGCTGGCCAGCAGCTCACGGGTCGCGTCGGTGAGCACGGTGCGGTCCATCTGGATCGTCTTTCCGCCGTAGCGGCCCATGTCGTAGTAAACGCTCAGGAACGAGGAGAGTTTCGGCTGGTCGGTCTCGGGGCCGGCCATGATCAGCTGCAGGCCGAGGGAGTTGAGGTACTGCGCGGCCGCACGGACATTCTGCGTATCCATCTTGTCGAACGCCTCGTCGAGCAGCATGATCCCGCCGCCGCCGTTGTGCCCCTGTACCTTGCCATACGCCGCCGCCAGTGCCGCGCCGAAGATCACGTACAAGGGCGTGCGATGCTCGCCACCGGACCCGGGGCCGAAACGCTTGCTCAGCAGGCCAATGACTTTGCCCTCGCGACTGATCTCGACATCAAAGCTGAAAAAGCGCCGGTAGTCGGCCAACGGACTGCCGTCCTGCAGCAATACCGAGCTGGCGTCGCCCTCCATCAGCTCCCTAAACGCCTCCGGCACCTGGCCGGCCTCGCCAAACAGTCCGTTGTCGCCTCCGACCTCCCGGACCCGCTGCAGGAAGTCGTACAGGGGGCGGTGCAGGTCGACTACCCGGGAGCGGAACTGATAGCGCTCGTTGTTGGAGAACGGCGGTGCGTTCTTCAGCACCAGGTTCAGACCGCGCATTTGCTCGTCCACGCGGTCGAAACCCGACAGCAGTGCTTGTGCGACGTCGGTCCGGAAGATCTCCAGGGCCCGCTGGTAAGCCTCCTCGGATTCCTCCAGCCGCGCAGCCAGTTCGGTCTCCTCCAGCCGCTGGCGCTCGCGCTGGATAAAGCGCTGGGCCGGAATCCACTGGCCGTCCAGGCCCTCGGCGGCCAGGTGGTATTGGGCCACATAGGCCGCCAGCAAAGACCAGGCCTCTCGATCCGCGCTGGCGGCGCTCGAGCGCGCCCGCTGGATGGCCGCCTCGCAGGCCTGCATCCGGGCGTCCATGACCGGGTGGCGCTCGTCCAGGCGCGCCCGATGGCGATCTACCTCCTGCGCGTCGTACAGCGCATCCTGCCGGGCCGTGCGCTCGGTGCCGGCGGCCAGCGCGAGCTGCCCGGCTAGCTCGTTGACGGTCCGCTGCGACGTCTCCAGTCGCTGTTTGAGGGTGGTCACCCGTTCGAGCCCCTGGCTTTCCTGGCGCTTGGCCTCGACGGCGGCCAGGCGCGCCGCGGTGACGGCGTCCTGCAAAGACCGGGTTCCCGGCGTGGCGGTGGTGGCGAGGCGCTCGGTCAAGTCCTGAACCACGGCCTGCCCGGCGGCGATCTCGGCCAGCCGCTGTTCGATATCGTGCTGCGTAACCTGGAGGTTGCCGAACGGCGTGAGTTGCAGCAGGGCACCCTGCAGGGCCTGCTCCTCGGCCTTGCGGGCAGTGGCCAGGCGCGTGCTCTCCTCGAGTTCGGCCTGTGCCTTGCGCCGCTGCGCGTGCGAGTCGGTTCGCCCGATCCGAAGATGCTCGGCACTGGCCAGCCGCCGGCGCTCCACGCCGCTGCCGGTCGCGATCATGCCGGTGCGGGTGAATCCCTTCTGACCTGCCACCAGGTCCGGGAGGGACTCCACGCACATCACCGACCCGAGCTCGCCGCGCAGGTAGGTCACCGCATCCGCATTCTCGCCATCGAGCAGAAGGGCGGCGGGCTGACCTCCCGCCAGGGCCCGGTAAGGCCGCAGGCGCGACGGCAGGGCCAGCTTGACGCCATACACCGCTTGGGTGCCGCGCAGGCCCTCATAGGCCCGTACGGCGGCGATTTCCTTCCCCCGGGGCACCAGCAGCGCCTGTACGTGCGGCCCCAGATACGCCTCGATCACCGGCTGCCACGCCGGCGCCGAGATCCGCACCAGATCGCAAACCGGGGTGCAGTCAATTCCCGCCTCGGTGAGCTCGCGCTGGAGGCGAGCGACCTCAGGGTTGAGCTCAGCCAAGCCCCGGTTTGAGCGCTCCAGGGCCAAGGCCGCGTCTTTGCGCCGGGCCTCGGCCTCCTTGTATTCGGCCTCGGCCGCGGCCAAGGCACGCCGGACGGCCTGGTACGCCAGCTCGACCTGCCGCAGGGCGCTGGCCACGCTCACGGCGTCCGGGGCCGTGCCGGCGTCCGGCGCCAACCTGGTCAGCCAACTGTGTGAGCGCGGCCTCGAACAGGCCTCGCCTCTCGAGAAGCACCGGCAACCCGCCGGCCGTGCGCACCGCCGCCGTCATCGCCTGGACACTGGCGCGCAGCGCTCGCTGCTGCTGCGCCAGGTCCTTCTGGCGGTCACCCAGGTGCTGCGCGCTGCCGGCCTGGCGGGCGTAGTCAGGATCCTGGTTAAGCGTTGCAATCGCCCGCTCCTTCGCCGCGTCGGCCGCCTCAAAAGCGGCCTGCGCTCGGCGGTGCTCGGTGTGGGCGCGATCGAGTTCGCCGGCCAGCGTGGTGACGGTCTCGCTCGCCTCTGCCATCGACTCGCCCAGCCGCTCGCTGTCGTACACGGCTCGCAGACACGCATAGTTCGCTTCCGCGATCCGTTCCCGGCGCACCACGTCGTACTTGCCGCAGACCACGCTGGCCTGGTCAATCTTCTCCTTGGTGAGTCGCACCACGTCGCGCACCTGACGAAACTGGTCGAGCCTGAGCCGGAACTCGCGCACATTCGTGGGCCGTGCCTCGATCAGGTGGTCGCGCAGCGCCACGCTCAGATCGTCCATGCCCTTGAGCTGCAGCGAGCGCTGGAAGGCATTTCGGAACGCCTGCGGGTTCGGGCGATCGCCAGGCGCCGCCAGGTGTTCGACCAGCAAGCGCCGGGTGAAGTCTTCCCGGTTCGTGGTGAACACGGCGGTGCCGATCGAGCCTGCCTGTCGGCACGCATCGGCCGCCTGTGCCTGGAATCGTTTCCAAGGCAATACCTGCGAGCCACCGCTCCCCTGCTCCAAGAACGAGGCGCTGTCGACGGCCACGCCGGGCAGGATGAACAGCCCCTGGACGATGACTTCCGGACTGTGCGCGCTCGCCGACAGCGCGATGCCCGCGGTGACGACCTGGCCTGACGTCTCGTCGCGAAAGCCCAAGGCCACGTACGTGTTGGCCACATCGCGGCACCGGCCTTCCTCGGACTGGTCAAAGACCCCCAGGCAGTAGTCGCGCAGCGTCCGCGCCCGCTTCTTGCCGTCCGCCTGCGCGTTGAAATGGGTCCGGTGCGCATCCGCCGCCAGCATCACTGCCTGAATGGCGTCGAGCAACGCGGTCTTGCCGGTGCCGTTGGGGCCCAGGAAGGCCGTATTGCGACCCATGGTCAGATCCTGCCGCTCGTACAGGAAGAACTGCACCAACGTCACCGACTCAAGCAGCTTCATCGCTGCCCTCCTCGGGATCAACGCCGTGCGCCGCCAGCTGTAGCAGCGCGGACTCGCCCAGGACATCGACGATGCCGGCGCGAATCACCACGTGGTAGGGTTGCAGCGGGTCCTCCGCACCCTCGATCTTCGCGATGCCGTAGCGACGCAGGGCCTGCAACAGGTCGTCCAGTTCGCCTTTGGACGGAAAGGGACGACCGAGCAATTCACCGTAGGCGCGCTCCAGATCCTCCAACCCGACCAAGGCCTCCCCGTCGGTCACGTCCGCCCGATGGATGGCATCGTCGTAGAGTCGACGAAGCACCAGTGCCAGGCGCGTCTCTGACAGGCGCATGCGTGGACCCACCCGGTGCCTCGCCAGCGCGACCACGTAGTTGTGGTGGTGATTGTGCTGCATCGTGACGCCGAGCCGGTCGAGCACGTCCTTAAACGCGGCGGCGTAGGTCACCAGCAGGTGATACGGGGTCGCGCTGCCGCGATCAGCGGCGTAGACCACCTGTTCGACCAGCAATTGGTAGGCCGCCCGCTCGAAATCGGCGCCGGTGTAACGTCCGTCGGTGGCCTCGGCCAGCCGCTCCCATGAGGCGGTCATGCGGCTTTCTCCCGTTGGATGACAAAACGCCGGTGTTCCACGTAGGGGTTGAGGGTGCGCGGGCCGTCGACGAACTGGATGCGGACCGCCGGCAACATCTGTACGAACGGATCCTGGCGCGCCACCGCGAGCGGGGCCTCGTTGCGCGAGGCGATCAGCAGCAAGCGCTGGTAGCAACACAAGTCGCTGACGGTCTCAATCTGCAACTGGTCAGAGAACACGGGGGTGGCCCGCTGTAGGTGTCTCGCGACGTAGGCCGCCAGCTTGTCGGGGCGGACCAAGCGAGCGTCCGCCATGCGTTTGCGCAATGACTGCAGGGCCAGTTCCTCGAGCGTGGGGACCCGCGTTTGCACCCGGGTGGCGTCGGGCTCGCGGGTGACCTGCCGAGCCTTGCCCAGCCAACCCTCGCCCGCCAGCTCGCCCGCGGTCCCGGCCGGCAAGGCGCGATCGCCGTCGCGCAGCGACGCCACGCCGGCAATCGCCCGGGCGATCAGTTTGTCAAAATGCCTGGGAGCACGAAGGCGGTAATCCAGATACGCCAAAGCCCGCTGGTTGGCGGCGCGAATCTCGTCATCCAGTCGGCGAAGTTCGTCCTCCACGCTTTCCAGGCGCATCAAACGGCGGGTGTCGCGCTCGAAATAGGCTTCGGCCCGATCCGCGTCGCCCCCGGCGGTGTTGTGTTGGTACCAAGCGACGATGGCCTTCCGCCGCTCCGGGTCGTGTTGAATCTGGAGCGTCAAAGTGACGATGGCGGTCCGATGCTGCAGGGGGTGCGCCTTTGTTCGGAGCTCGTGGTAGTCACCGATGAAATGCCGACGGATGAAGTCATCGAAATAGCCCGCCACGAATTCCCGGGTGCTGGCCACCGATTGCAGCGACGCCATCAGGTCGTACACCGCCACGCCCGTGCTCGCCAGATGCGTCATGCAGTGCTTGGCTTCACGCGCCGCCTTGGCGTAGGCGTCCCCCTTCCCGCCCGCGGCCTCCTGGAGGTTGAGGAATACGGAGCGGACCTCGCTACCGAGGAACTCAGGCTCTTTGGTTCCGAATTCACGCAGCAGCGTATGAAACTGGGCCAGCACCGGGCGAATGGTGGCCATGTCGCGTACGCCGCGTTTGCGCTGGCTCAACCAGCCGCTGTCCCGAAACACGCTGTAGATGCCATGGGCCCGGATGTTGGCTGGGGTATCGGGCGCCGCGCCGTCCTCGGCTTCCCAGGGGTCGCTTACGACCAGGTACGACTCCAGAGCCGCAATCAACTCGCTTTTGGGAACGTCTTCACCGGGCGTACGCGCCCCGTCGCCCCAGAACTCGTCGACCAGGCGACCGAGCAGATCCCAGTAGCGTGTGTTGTTGGCGGCCGCCAAGGGCCGGAACACGGTCCGGGGCAGGCGGTCGAACAGCGTGTTGGCGTTGGGATCAGTCACGGGCATCACAAACGTAACATGAAGTTAAACATAACATGGTGTTTAGTTAAACGCCATGTTATGTTTTTCCCACCTTTCCGCGGGCCTCCCCTTCCCCATGCCGCGCCGCCAAGCCCCTCTGGACCGCCTCAAAGCGATCGAAACCCTGCTGCTTTGGGAGGGTCGAGTCACCAACAGCCGCCTGCGAGAATTTTTCCCAGTGCACGCGGTCCAGGCCAGTCGGGACCTGACCGCGTACCGCGAGCAGGCCGAGCATAACTGCCACCCGGTTCCGGGGGAGCGGGGGTATCGCGCGACCGACTGGGTCAAACCGGTTCTCACCGAAGGATCGTTTCGGGAGTACCAGCAGCTGGTTGGCGCCGCCGGCAGCGAAGGCGGCCTGCAAACGGGCGTCCCGTCGGAATCGGTGCTCGAAGATGCCACGCACACGTCACTTCGAATTTTCCCCGTCGTGCATGCGGCGATTCGCACCGGCCAAGGCGTGGACATCGAGTATCAGTCTCTGCGCCATCCTGAGGGCACGCGTCGGCGCATCTTTCCCCATGCCCTGATCCAGGCCGGGGTGCGCTGGCACGTCCGGGCCTATTGCGAGCGGGCTCAGGCCTTCCGGGATTTCAATCTGGGGCGAGTGCGCAGCGCGACGGCGGTACCGGTCAGCGCCCCGGCTACCGGCGCGGAGGACGTGGAGTGGAACACGCCGGCCACCCTGCGCTTGCGACCGCATCAAGCGCTCACGGCTGCGCAGAGCCAGATGATTCGCCTGGAGTACTTCGAAGGTACGGTGGGGTTGGCGTTGACGCGGCGCGCTCCCTTGGTCCCCTACCTCATCCAGGCCTATCGCGCGGCGCTGGATCCGGACCGCGAGTTGCCGCCGGCGTTTTTGCTGCAGGTTCACGAGCCCGAGCAATTGCCACCCTGTGCCCGCTGGGCGGAGACGTCGGACGGCGGGGTGCTCGGGAGCTAATGGCGTGGGGACAGAACCTTCCGACGCCGTCCGGTATCTGTCCCGGGACCAAAGGAGGCGGAGTTTGGTCTGACATTCCAGATCAGGGGCTGCCGTTGCAGTCGATTCCAGAGACGAACACCAGATGCCAGAATCTAGGTCGCTCATGCATGGAACCTGAGTATGTGGGTGTGTTTACCCGCCCTGATACGTGGTCGCCCCAACTTAGGCGGTTGCCTCAGCGATGACAGCGCGGTTTTGGCTTTGAACGCTCATCACGTCGCTATCCCGCGCAACACGACAGTTGCGTCACATCCTTCGTAAAGGTCTGTGCCGCGAGCTTCAGTCCCTCGACCATGGTGAGGTACGGGAACAGCTGGTCGGCCAACTCGTGCACCGTCATTCGTGCCCGGATGGCGATCGCCGCTGTTTGAATCAGCTCACCCGCCTCAGGAGCTACGGCCTGTACGCCGATCAGGCGGCCGGAATGAGCCTCGGCGACCAGCTTGATGAATCCGCGGGTGTCGAAATTAGCCAGCGCCCGCGGCACGTTGTCGAGCGTCAACGTGCGGCTGGTGGTCTCGATGCCGTCGTGGTGCGCCTGAGCTTCGCTGTAGCCCACGGTAGCGACCTGCGGGTCGGTGAACACCACCGCCGGCATCGCCGTCAGGTCCAGCGCCACATCGCCACCGGTCATGTTGATGGCAGCGCGGGTGCCGGCCGCCGCTGCGACATACACGAACTGTGGCTGGTCGGTACAGTCGCCGGCGGCATAGATGTGCGGTTCGCTGGTGCGCATCCCCTTGTCGATGACGATGGCGCCTTGCGCATTGACGGCCACATTGGCCGCATCAAGGTTGAGCGTACGGGTGTTGGGAGTGCGCCCCGTTGCGGCCAGCAGCCGGTCAACGCGCAGCTCGCCGCGTACGGTAGTCAGCAGGAACTCTCCATCCAGATGGGTGACCCGGCTGGCTTGCGTATGCTCCAGCACCTCAATGCCTTCGTCGAGGAATGCAGCCGAGATAGCTTCGCTGATGGCGGGGTCTTCGCGGAAGAACAGCTTGCTGCGCGCCAGGATAGTCACCTGACTGCCCAGTCGGGCAAAAGCCTGCGCGAGTTCAACCGCCACCACCGACGAACCGATCACCGCCAATCGTTCGGGGATCATGTCTGTGGCCAGCGCGTCGGTCGATGTCCAGAAAGGCGTGTCCTTCAAACCCGGAATCGGCGGAATCGCCGGGCTGGCCCCGGTGGCGATGAGGCAGCGGTCAAAACTCACCTCGCACTGGTCATTCTCAGTGATCGCCACGGCCAGCGTGTGCGCGTCCTTGAACCGGGCTTCCCCGCGCAACACGGTGATGGCGGGGGTGCGCGCCAGGATGCCTTCGTATTTGGCAAGCCGCAGTTCATCGACGCGTCCCTGCTGCTGCGCCAGCAAGCGCTCACGCTGTATCTTCGGCGAGGCGGCGGAAACGCCGCCATCGAAGGGGCTCGTGCGTCGCTGGTGAGCGATATGGGCCGCGCGAATCATGATCTTGGACGGCACGCAGCCGACATTGACGCAGGTGCCGCCAAGGACACTGCGCTCGATCAGCGTCACGCGCGCCCCTTGCTCGACAGCCTTCAGGGCCGCCCCCATTGCCGCGCCGCCACTCCCAATGACCACGACGTGAAGCTTAGACGCACCCTGCGCGTGCTCTGGTTCCCCCACCGGCCGACGTAGGGTGTTCTCCCGCAGGGGGCGCGCCTGGACAAGCTGCGCCCGGTAACCCAGGCCGGATACCGCCTCGGAAAGAGAGTTAACGTCCACGTTTGAATTGACATTGACCTCGATCTCAGCCTGGCGATCTGGGAAGGACACCGAGACCGTGCGCACACCCGGCACGCTCTCCAATGCTTGCCTGACGTGCGCGGCGCACGACCCGCAGGTCATGCCCTCGATGTGCAGCAAGATGGTCTGTGTCATCAGCGCGGACTCACTGCTTGACCGTAGAGGGATAGCCCGCGTTCTCCGTGGCCTCGGTGAGGGCGGCCGGGGTGGTCTTGGTATCGTCGTAGGTCACCACCGCCTCCTTGGGCTCCCAGGTCACCTTGGCCTCGATGACGCCTTCGACCTTTGACAGCGCCACCTTCACGGTGATCGGACAGGTGGCACAGGTCATGCTGGGCACCGACAGCGTAACGGTCTGGGTGGCAGCCCAGACCGGCGCACTCAGACCGACCGTCAGGACGAGCAACGCAAGAAATTTCTTCATGGGTATCTCCTTTCAGTAGAACAGGGGCATGGCATAGGGAAACACGAGGGCCATCAGCACCAGGCCAGCGACGATCCAGAACATCACCTTGTAGGCCAGCCGCACCCGCGGCACGGCGCATGCGTCGTCCGGCGCGCAGGCGGCCACAGGCCGGAATATTCGGCGCCATGCGAAGAAAAGCGCCACGAGCGCTGCGACAATGAAGACCGGTCGGTAGGATTCCAACACGGCCAAGTTGGCGATCCAGGCACCGGAGAATCCCAGCGTGATCAGCACCAGCGGTCCGAGGCAGCAAGTAGAGGCAAGAAGCGCAGCGATGCCGCCGGCGGCCAGCGCGCCGCGACCGGTGCGGAGGTCTGCCATGGGATTCTCCTTCCGAGACTTCGCGTGATGCGCTAACGTTACTTCCGTAGTCAGGTACGGAGTCAAGCGCTATGGCCGACACACCAGACACCCTGACCATTGGAGCCTTTGCCAAGGCCGCCGAGGTCAACGTGGAAACGATCCGTTTCTATCAGCGCAAAGGGCTGCTGCCTGAGCCGGATCGCCCTATCGGTGGTATCCGTCGCTATGGGCCAACGGACGTGGACCGCGTGAGGTTCGTGAAGTCCGCCCAACGACTGGGATTCAATCTGGACGAGGTCGCCCAGCTGCTCAGACTCGAGGACGGCACCCATTGCCACGAAGCGGCCGACCTGGCAGCAGCGCGCCTGAAAGACGTTCGCTTGCGGTTGGCCGACCTCAAGCGCATGGAATCAGCGCTGTCCCGACTGGTAACGGCGTGCAGTTCAAGCCAAGACCACGTGACTTGCCCTTTGATCGCCTCTTTGCACCGACGTACTGCCGCTGACTAATACTGCCTTTAAGGCACGCCAGGCGAGAAAACACGAAGTTGATACGGGACCCTTGCAAGGGGTCGCGGTCTGTCCAGACGGAGTTGTGCGTCGTTTCCACGCTGTTCTTCGGATAGCGCTGAAGAGGCCGCGTGACGGCTGCTAGAGCCAACGCCGCGCCCACCAGCCGATCAGCTCCAGGACCGGCGCGTACCAAGGTCGCTGCGTCCAAGCCGCCTTCAGCACCTCTCGGGACTCGGTCAGATCAAGGACGAAGTGCTCCGCCAACGTCGCGTTGAGGGCTGGCGCCTGCCCGAGCAGGTTGATCTCGTCGTTGAGGAAGAAGCTGCGGTAGTCGAAATTGGCGGTGCCGACCGTCGCCCAGTCCCGGTCGACCAGGGCGGTCTTGGCGTGCAGCACCCGTGGTTGGTACTCCCAGATGCGCACCCCCGCGTCGAGCATGTGTGCATAGGCCGCCCGCGCCGCCCATTGCGCGAGCGGAACATCGCTTTTGCCTGGCACCAGCAGACGAACATCTACGCCGCGGCGAGCGGCACTGCACAAGGCCCGCTGGCTGCGCCGGTCCGGTGCGAAGTACGGCGTGGTCAGCCAGAGCCGCTCCCGGGCCTGGTCGAACGCCTCGGTGAACGCGCAGCGCAGGCGATGCCGGCAACGACGCGAACGGTTCGACATCAGTGCCAAAGGCGACCGCGCCGTGCGCGCCGGGCCGCGCGGTGCCCGGGGGTAGTCGTCGAACAACCGGATGGCCTCGGCCACCCGCGGGCCGGTTAGACGGACATGGGTGTCGCGCCAGCGAGCCACCCCCATCGCCCGCTGGGAATTGCGCCGGTCGAGGTTGAATCCGCCCAGGTACGCGACCGCGTCGTCGATAACCAGGAGCTTGCGGTGATTGCGGACGTGGAATTGACCCGGCTGGCGCCACGACCACGGCCGGCTCCAGTGCCACTGCACGCCGGCCGCGATCAGGGCACGGACCCGCTCGGGTGGAATCAGACGCCAAGAGCCCACGGCATCGATACGAACCTGGACCCGCCGGCCGGCCTGTGCCAGATCGGCCAAGGCGGTGAGCATCGGCCCGCCGACGTCATCATCCGCCACGATGTAACACTCCAGACGCGCGTCTCGCGTGGCGCCGGCGAGGTCCGCGTGCATCGCCTCGTAGAGGGCGTCCCCCTCCACGAAGACCGTGGTCGTTTCCGTTATGGATGGCATGGCAATGGCGGGTCAGCGTAGTTCCGGGGATCAGCCTAGCAGCGCGGCCGGGGCCCTGGGCCGCTAGCCCGGAAAGCGGGCGCGTACCTCGGCATCCCGGCCGGCGACCAGCGCCTTGAGCATGCTGCCGCCGCAGCAGGTCCCGTGGTCGCAACCTTCAGCGCCCTGAGGCGCTTTCCCCTGCGCTTGCAGCCGGTCCGTGGTCGGTTTGCATTGACGGCCGGCGCAGCATGGGCCTTATGATTAGGTAATGACCGTGGCGTCACCCAAAAACTAAAGGGGAAAGGAGCGCGGGCTTGGGCTGGTTCCCGCTGCGAATTCCGCCCCACTTCTCCAGCGGTCCGCTCCGGCGGGCCGTTTTCTTTGGGAAGGCCCGGCTCGGACAGCGCGGCGTAGGCCCCGATCCGGATCAGGCAGGGCTCTGCGAGCCCCCGTCATCCCACTGCCCAGGCGACAGCAGCCTGCTTCAGGGGCACGCCGCACGCGATCGGGTCACCGCAGAACCGTTCCCGTCGGCAGGTCAAAATCGACGTCTGCGGAATGCAAGAGGGTGTCTAGTTGTGATTCGGACAGGGCGCCGCGCTGCAAGGCCGCCTCGGCGACCCGCTCAATGGCTTGCCACACCCCGGGTTGCGCGAGATAGCTCCGCGCCTTGTCACAAACCTCAAACCACCGGAGCGGACCCAAGGCCGCACGCACGGCCAGTACATCGCCGTGTGCGTCTCGAAACAACTCATCCTCCGAGACCGTTGCGCCAACGCACTGTCGATACCGTTCCTGCGCGACGTACCCAGCCGCCGCGATGATGGCTTCCTCCAGCGCGTAGTCGATCTCTACATTTCCCGCACCTCGCGCTCGGGCGGCGGCCAGATCGTGGTGACGGTCGTAAATTGCAGCGGCTTGGGTGGCGGTGTGTTCACCGGTCAGTTTCACCGCAATGCAAATGCCGGTCAGGTGGGCAAAGACAATGTGTCCCGCCTCGTGGTACGCCGTGTCGGGGGTCAAGGCAGGGTTCCGATAGGGACGTTGGGCCCCGATTGGACCATGCGGGAAGATGAAAATCTTCATCCCTGGTTCGGTAGGCCGCCATTCTTTGGGCGCCCTTTCGTTCCCGACTCCCGCCGCTGAAGCTTAGTACTTGAGCATGCCATAGTCCCAAATTGAGACGACGCATTGCATCATCGCCATCCGCGCCCTGAAACGCTTCTGGAAGCGCCATCCGGAGACCGAGCAGCCGCTCCGGGGATCTTGATCCTGTCGTCATCGCCTCCTTGGCCCTCGAATGTCCAGTGGATGGGATCACACTGGCTTCGCCGGCGTCTGCAAGCCGCTCAAGATAGCGCAGGTGCCGCGGCGGCCGCCGCAGCAATCGGCAATGGTGCGTTCCAACTCTTGCGCCATTCGTTGCAGTTCGGCCTGCCGCTCCCGGATCTCGGCGAGGTGGTGGCGCGCGAGCCGGTCCACGTCGCCGCAGGACAGGTCCGGATCCTCCGCCAATCGCATCAGGTCGCGAATCTCGCTCAGGCTGAAGCCCAGTTCCCGGCCGCGGGTGATAAAACGCAACCGTGCCACGTCGTGGTGGCCATAGACCCGATAGCCGTTCCCCGTTCGGACCGGCCCAGGAAGCAGGCCGATGCGCTCGTAGTAGCGGATGGTCTCCAAGTGACAGCCACTGGCGGCGGCAGCTTCACTGATTTTCATTCGCATCCCGCTTGACTCTGTAGTGCCTACGGACTTTACGCTACCCCTCTCCCGCTGCCAACGAAGTGCCCCTGCCATGCCTCAGAACCGCCCTCTGCTCGCACTGCTTAGGCAGTACTGGATCGCAGCGTTCGTGATTGGTCTGGTGCTGCTGCCGGTTCACGCCCAGGCACCCCCCGTTGAGCCGCGACAAACGTGGCAAATGCTCGACTACATCGCGGTGGACTATGCCGCTGCCGTCCACGGTGGCCGCATCCTGTCGCCTGGCGAGTATGCGGAGATGCAGGAGTTTGCCGGGGCGGTTCTCACGCAACTCCAAACCCTGCCGGCGAGTCCGCACCAGCCGCGGCTGCTGGCCCGAGCCGACCAGTTGGTCGCGGCGGTGGACCTCAAGGCCGAGCCCACCCAGGTCGCCACGCTGGCTCGCGGGATGGCCGACGATCTGTTGGCCGACTATCCCATCGGGGCCGTGCCAGCGTCGCCACCGGAGCCGGCCCGCGTCACGGCGCTCTACGCCCAGCAATGTGCGGCCTGCCACGGTCCGACCGGGCGCGGAGACGGTCTGGCGGGAGCCACCTTGGATCCCCCGCCGATCGCCTTTACCGACGCGGGTCGCGCGGCCCAGCGGACGCCCTTGGCGCTGTATGAAGTGATCTCGCAGGGTGTGCCAGGCACCAGCATGCCCGGCTTCGCGGCGCTGTCGGAAGCCGATCGCTGGGCGCTGGCGTTCTACACGGGCAGTCTGGCGTACTCCGCTCGCGCCCGCACTGACGGGGAGACCTTGTGGCGGGCCCGGGCCGACCTCCGCGGCCGCATCCCGACGCTCGAAGCCCTGACCCGGACCCGTGAGGCGGAGCTGGCGGCCACGGTCTCCCCGGCGGAGGCGCACGCCATCGTGGCCTACCTTCGATCACGCCCTGAGGCGGTGAACCAGTCGCCGGGCCGTTCCCATCCGTTCTCCCTCGCCCGCCAACGTATGGCCGCCAGCGAGCGGGCGTATGCCGCCGGCGACACGGCGCAAGCCACAACGTCGGCGTTGTCAGCCTACTTGGACGGCGTAGAGCCGGTTGAGGCGGCCCTGGGTACCCGCGATCCCTCACTGATGCGAGAGATCGAGACGGCCATGGCCCGCTACCGCAGCCAACTCGCTCGCCCCGCCGCCCTGGCGGACGTGAGCGCACAGGCGGCGGAGGTCAACGCGCTGTTGGATCGCGCCGAGACGGTACTGACGGATACCCGGATGGACACGACCACGGCCTTTCTGGGCAGCTTCACCATCCTGGTGCGGGAAGGTCTGGAAGCGCTCCTGATCGTGATGGGCATGATCGTGTTCCTGCGCAAGGCCGAGCGCGCCGACATCTTGCCGTACGTCCATGCGGGATGGGCCAGCGCCTTGCTGGCCGGCGCGGCAACCTGGGCGGCAGCGACCTACTTGATTGACATCAGCGGTGCCAATCGGGAGCTGACCGAAGGATTATCGGCGCTATTCGCCGCTGCCGTGCTGCTGAGCGTTGGTATCTGGATGCATCAGAAGAGTTTGGCCGGACGCTGGCAGCAGTACCTGCAGGCCAAGTTGTCGAAGGCGTTGACGCGGCGATCGGCTCTCTTCTTGTTCGTGCTTGCGTTCATCGTGGTGTATCGCGAAGTGTTTGAGACCATCCTGTTCTTCATCGCGATGTGGAGCGAAGCTGTCTCCGGCGCCATCCTTGCTGGCTTCGCGGCCGGATGTTTGGTCTTGGCCGCGGTGGCCTATTGGATGGTTCGCGCCAGCGCACGTCTTCCCGTCGGCCGGTTCTTCTCGATCAGTTCGCTCCTGATCGCCGTACTGGCCGTCGTCTTGGCGGGCAAAGGCGTGGCTGCCCTTCAGGAGGCGGGTTGGGTCACCCAAGCAGGGGTGACGGGGCCACGCATCGAATGGCTGGGCGTGTACCCGTCCTGGGAGTCCTTGTTGGTGCAGTTGGGCGTGGCGACGCTGGCGATCATTGGCTTCATAACCAACACCCGGTCGCTGAAAGCGTCGGCCGCATCTTCCTCGCGCTCATGAGCTGCCCAAGGGACTTGCGATATTGCCGCCGCGCCGCGACCTCCGCGTGCGCCGCACTCCTCCTGAACAGCGTGCCGTGGCCAATGCATGGCCTGCGCGCCGAGTTCGCCTCGGGCTGGGGCCTTGCCGCGAGGTGGCCCACGTTGGGTGATCGCTGCGGTTCATGCTCGCCCGCCAACGGAGAAAGCCATGAGTGACTGCGGTTGCCACCACGATGCCAAGAACGCGCAAGAGCGCCGCATCCTGAAGATTGCGTTGGCTCTCAATGCCGCGATGGCGGTGATCGGCGGCATCGCCGGTTGGATCGCCGACTCGACCGGACTGCTGGCCGATGCACTGGACATGCTGTCGGATGCCATCGCCTACGCGATCGGGTTGGTCGCCATTGGACGCGCCGCGCGTTTCAAAGCCAATGCGGCCTGGCTCAGCGGTAGCATCTTGCTGGTGTTGGGCTTGGGCGTGCTGGCCGAGGTCGGGCGCCGGGTGGTTCACGGCGCCGAACCGGCCAGCAGTTGGATGATTGGGACGGCACTGCTGTCTTTGGCGGTCAATGTCACCGTATTGCGCTTGCTCGCGCCGTTAAGGACGGGAGAGGTGCACCTGCGCGCGACGTGGCTGTTCACCCGCGCCGACGTTGTGGCGAACGTGGGGGTCATCCTTGCGGGCGGTCTGGTCCTGTGGCTCGACTCGCCCTATCCCGATTTCATGATCGGCACGTTGATCGGACTGTATGTCATCAAGGAATCCTTCGAGATTCTGCGCGATGCCCGCCGTGCCCGGCAGGGGGCTGGCACATGAGGCAGCCTGACCGGTCAAAACGAACCGGCGACGCCCTGCGCGCTGGCGACGTTCATGCGCGGCAGGGAGCGCCCGGAGTGGAGGGAATCCGCACGAGCGCCATCGCATGGCTGCTGCTCTCGCTGGCGGTGCTGTTGTTGGACCAAGTCACCAAGTGGTGGGCGATGACGGCGATCCCCGATGACGTGGCCATCGCTGTCGTGGAAGGGTGGTGGAACTGGCGTCGTTCCTACAACCCCGGTGCGGCGTTTGGTTTGCTGGGCGGTGCGGGAGGCTGGCAGCGGCCGGTGCTTGCGGCATTGGCGCTGGGCGTGTCCGCTTACCTGGTGTACTCGCTTTACCGCCTGCCCCGACGGGCATGGCGACTGGCGGTTCCGTACGCCTTGGTGATTGGTGGTGCTTTGGGCAATGCGGCCGATCGGCTCAGTCGGGGGCAGGTCGTCGACTTCATTCAGTGGTACTGGCGGGACTTCTTCTGGCCCACCTTCAATGTGGCCGATATGGCCATCGTCATCGGGGCGGTGGCGATCGTGGCGAACGGCCTGATGCCACCGAAGCTGTCGCAAGGACAGGCGTCATGAAGTCTTTCTCGGCACGCCGGATGCGGCGGTGGCCTGGCATCGGCTGGGCTGTCGGCTCCCGGCGACTTTGTAGCCCCTTGAGGCCCTTCACGCCCGCGATTTGTTTGCAGCTCCCCGTAATCTCATGTCCTCCTGAACGCGATGCGGCGTGCAGAGGAGAATGAAATTGTGTAACTCCAGTGCCGTCAGATAAGCTGCCGCAGCCATGCGTACTTCCCCTCCCCTGCTGATGGCCCGACTTCGCGCATCCGTGCGGGTGGCTGCGTGGGTGCTGTTGGTGTTCCTGCTCAAGGTGGGCATGGTCGCGGCTTGCACGGTAGATGAGATGCAGGACAGCACCTGGGGGGCGACCAGCACCCAGGGGCCGGCGGCCGATACCGCACTGACGCCCGATGCGTCGGCAGCGGACGATCCTTCGTCGCTCCTCTCGCATGCCGCGGGCGGCTGCCTGGACTGCCATTGCCATCATGCGGCGGCCCTGCCGCCCGTGGTCGTCCTTCTGGCCGGACCGCCGGCCATGGCCCGCGTTCTACCCGTTCCGATCGCCATGCCGATCGGTCCCGCACGCAACGAGCTTCGCCCTCCCATTCTCTGAGCCCTCTCGTTTTCGCTCCCTGACGCCGAGGCGTCGGGGTCGACGTGTGCTCAGAGGATGTTTCCATGCGTTTTATCTCTCCCCCGCGACGCTTGCGCGTCGTGTCGTTGCCGACGATCGTTCTGCTCCTGGCGGGCGCGTTGGCCGCGCCCATCCATGCCGCCGCGCCCGCGGCGTCTCCCATCGCCCTGCGCGATGCCGTCACCGCGGCCTGGCGCGCCCACCCCAGCGCCCGAGCCACAGACGCTACCTTGGCCGCCGCCCGCGCCCGCGCCGACGCTGCCGGCCGTCCGCTCTACAACCCCGAAGTCCAGTTTGCGGCCGATGACGAAGGCACAGACCGCACCACCACCGCCGGCGTCAGCCTGGCGCTGGACCTGAGCGGCAAACGCCGTGCCCGGCGCGACGCGGCCGCGTCGCAGTTGGACATTGCCGTGGCCCAAGCCCGGCTGAGCCGACGTGATTTCGTGGCCGCCTGGCTGGTGGGTTGGGCCGATTGGCAAAGCGCGTCACGGCGGGTGCAGCAAGGCGAGCAACGCCTGGCGCTGATCTCCCGATTTGCCGATCTGGCCGACAAGCAGTTCGGCGTGGGCGACATCTCGTCGCTTGAACGGGATCTGGCCCGGCTGGCCCGCGATGAAGCCGAAGCGGAACAGGCGGCGCTGCTGGCCGAAGCCGCGGAGGCCGAGGAGGCCTTCCGCAACGTGGGCGGACAGCCCGACGCCTTGGCCTCGGACCCGGCGTGGTCGCAGGCGCTGCCGGACGTGGCGCCCGCGCCCACGACCTGGGAGGCCTTGCCGGAATGGCAGATCGCGCAGGCCCAGTCCGAAGGAGCGACACGTCAAGTCACCGTCGCCCAACGCAACCGGGTTCCGGACCCGACGCTTGCACTCACGGGCGGCCGCATCGACTTCGGCCCGGCCTCCGACAACGTGGTGGGCGTGTCGCTCAGCGTGCCGCTGTTCGTGCGCAACCCCTACCGGGCCGAGGTCGCGGCCGCGCTTGCCGATGCCGATGCCGCAGCAGCCCAGGCCGACATCGCCGGGGCGCAGTTGGCCTCACGGGCCCAGCGCACGGCGGCCAGCTATGCCGCGGTCCGTCGGGCCTTTACCCGCTGGAGCCAAAGCACCGGGACCGATGTCGAAAAGCGTGCCGAACTGCTGGAACGCCTCTGGCGCGCCGGCGAGCTCTCGACCGCCGACTACCTGCTCCAGCTCAAGCAGACCCTGGATACCGCCCTTGCCGGTGCCGCGCTGGAAGGTCAGCTCTGGCGCCGCGCCACCGATTACCTCGCCGCCACCGGCCAGCTCGAAGCCTGGCTCGGAATGAATGACGCGACTGGAGAAACTTCGCGATGAACCCGAAAAACTACCTGTTGATTCCCGCCGGTGCGGTCCTGGTCCTGTCCTTGGCAGGCTGTGGCGCCGAGCCCGCCGCGACGCCTTCACCCAAGGCCGTTGCCGCCGACACGAGCACGCCACGCGGCGAAGACGCTGAACATGCCGACGAGGCAGGCCAGGAAGATGCGGGCCACGGCGATGAGGCCGGGCATGACGAAGAGGCCGGCCACGATGAGGCGGAAGAAGGCGCGGAACCGGTTCGCATGGACGCGGCCGCGCTGGAAGCCGCCGGCATCACGCTGGCGACCCTGGATGCGCGTTCACTGAGCGAACCGCTGCAGGCCCCGGGTGAAGTCCTGGACAACGCCTACGGCACCACTCTGATCACGCCGCGGGTCGAGGCCCTGGTGGTCCGCCGCCATGCCAAGCTTGGCGACGAAGTGGCCGCCGGCGCGCCACTGGTGACGCTGTCGTCCGTGGAGGTGGCCCAAGCCCAAGGGGCGCTGGCCATCGCCGAGCAGGATTGGAAGCGCGTTCAATCCCTGGGACGCGAAGCCGTGTCGGGCCGCCGCTACCAGGAAGCCCAGGTCACCGTCGAGCAGGCACGGGCGACGGCGCGGGCCTACGGCTTGCCGGGCACGGCCACGGGCCGGTCCAACGGCGAGTTCACGCTGACCGCGCCGCACGCGGGGCGGTTGACCGAGGATGCCTTCGTGGTCGGCGAGCGGATTGAGCCCGGCCGCACGCTGTTCCGCCTGGTTGATGAGTCCGTGGTGTGGGTCGATGCCACGCTGCCGGCCGAGCAAGCCCGCCGCATTGCCATCGACAGCACTGCGCAGGTGGTGCTGGGCCAGGTGCGACTGCCCGGCAAGGTGGTGCAGCGCGCCCACCGCACGTCCGAGAACACCCGGACCGCGCTGGTGCGGATCGAGGTGGCGAATGACGGGGATCGCCTGCACGGTGGCGACTACGTTGAGGTCTACCTCGATGCCGGCGGTGGCAGCGACCCGCAGCTGGCGGTGCCGACGGCGGCGCTGGTGCAGTTGGAGGGCGAGAACGTGGTCTTCAAGGAGACCGATGGCGCCCTGGCGCCCGTGGCGGTTCGCCCCGGTCCGGTGGTCGGCGACCACACCGTCATCGCCGACGGCCTGGTCATCGGCGACCGGGTGGTCGTGGAGGGCGCCTATGTGCTCAAGGCCCAGATGCTCAAGGCGCAACTGGGAGAAGGTCATGGTCATTGACGCCCGAGTCGCCGAGCGCGGAGGTGCGCCATGCTGAACCGCCTGGTCGAACTCTCCCTGCGCTACAAGTTCCTGGTCCTGATCATCTTCGCCGTGGTGGCCTTCCTGGGCCTGCGCGCCGTGCGTGACGTCCCCATCGACGCCTTCCCGGACGTGACCCCGGCGCAGGTGAACATCTATACCGAATCGCCGGGCCTGGCGGCAGAAGACGTCGAGCTGCTGCTGACCACCCCGGTGGAGTCCGCGTTGGCGGGCCTGCCCAAGGTGCAGGAAATCCGCTCGGTGAGCCTGTTTGGTCTTTCCTACGTCTCCGTCTATTTCGAGGACGACATGGAGATCTACTTCGCTCGGCAGCTGGTCAATGAACGGCTGCAGGAAATCGGCGACCGCCTGCCCGAGGGTTACGGCAAGCCCAGCATGGGTCCGAACAGCTCGGGCCTGGGCCAGGTGTTCTGGTACACGGTCGAGCGCGCTCCGGGCGTGAGCAAGGACCAGGTCACCGACATGGACCTGCGTACCTGGCAGGAGTGGACGGTGCGCTTGATCCTGCGCACAGCGCCGGGCGTGGACGACGTCAGCTCCTGGGGCGGCGGCGAACGTGAGTACCAGGTCAGGATCGACCCGCAGCGGCTCTATGCCCGGGGCCTGGGCTTTGCCGACGTGATTGCGGCCCTGCCGGCCAACAACGGCCAGGTCGGCGGCAACGTGATGGACGTGGGTCGCGAGCAGTACCTGGTGCGCGGCCTGGGCCTGCTGTCCTCGACCGAGGACATCGGCGCGATCGTGCTCAAATCCGAGGACGGCGTGCCGGTCTACCTGCGCGATGTCGCCCGGATCATCGAGTCGCCGGCGCCGCGCTTTGGCGCTGTCACCCGCGATGGCGAAGAAGTGGTGCTGGGCATGGCGCTGGCCCGCATCGGCGAGAACGCCAAGGACGTGGTCGAGGCCGTCAAGGCCAAGCTGGCCACCGTCCAGGACGCGCTGCCCGAGGGCATGGTCGTGCGCCCGATCTACGAGCGTACCGACCTGGTCAACAAGGCCGTGGGCACGGCAACGCGGGCCCTGATCGAGGGTTCGATCCTGGTGGCCATCGTGCTGTTCCTGTTCCTGGGCGAGTTGCGTTCGGCGCTGGTCGTGATCGTGACCCTGCCGCTGGCGATGCTGATGGCCTTCATCGGCATGGGCCAGTTCGGACTGTCGGCCAATTTGATGTCCCTGGCGGGCCTGGCCATCGGCATCGGCATGATGGTGGACGGCGCGGTGGTGATGGTGGAGAACGCCTACCGCATCATGGCCGAGCGGCACGCCCATGGCGAAAAGGTGGACCGGACCTCGGCGGTGCTGGCGGCGGCCAAGGAAGTGGCCAATCCCATCTCGTTTGCGATCCTGATCATCATCGTGGTGTTCCTGCCGCTGTTCAGCCTCGAGGGCCTGGAGGGCAAGCTGTTCAAGCCCATGGCCTTCACCATCGCGTTCGCGATGGCGGGCTCGATGCTGCTGAGCCTGACGCTGATCCCGGTTCTCGCGGCCATGATCCTCAAGCCAAAGGAAGAGAAGGACACCCGGTTGGTGGCCTTCCTCAAGCGTCGCTATCGCCCGCTGCTGGAGCGTGCCCTGTCCGCCAAACGCGCCGTGGTGATCACGGCTTCCGTGGCGCTGGTGCTGGCGTTGGGGCTCTTCCCGTTCCTGGGCAAGGAGTTCATGCCCCAGCTGCAGGAAGGCTCGATCATGTGGCGGGTGACGGGTATTCCGTCGACGTCCTTGGATGAGTCGATCCGCACGAGCAATGTCATTGCCGAGGCCTTCAAGAAGTTCCCGGAAGTGGAGACCACGCTGGCCATGATCGGCCGCGCCGAAAAGGGCGAGACCGCCGACGTCAACTACATGGAGATCTACACGGCGCTGACCCCCGAGGAGGACTGGACCACCGGCCGCTCGATCAAGGAGCTCGAGGAGGCCATGCAGGAGACGCTGGAGGAGGTCGTGCCCAACGTGGTGCCAGGCTACACCCAGCCGATCCAGATGCGCGTCGAAGAGCTGATCTCCGGCGTGCGCGCGACCCTCGCGCTCAAGCTCTACGGCGAGGATCTGGGCGAACTTGATCGCCTCAGTAGTCAGCTAAAGCCGGTTCTTGCCGGTATCGACGGCGTCGCCGACCTCTCGCTGGAAGCGAACGTCGGTAAGCCGCAGATCCGCATCGAGGTGGATCGGGCCGAGTTGGCCCGGCACGGCATGAACGCCGAGGAAGTGCTGACCATCGTGCGCAATGGCCTGGGTGGCGAACCGGTCAGCGTGCTGCTGGACGGCGTGCGGCGGTTCGACATCTCCGTGCGCCTTGATGACGGTACGCGCAGTTCGGTCGAAGCGCTGCGACGGATTCCGCTCAAGGCCGCTTCGGGAGCGCTGGTGCCGCTGTCCGAGGTTGCGACGGTATCGGTCGCCGAGGGCTATTCGTTCATCCGTCGCGAGCAGTTGCAGCGCTATGCCGTGATTCAGATGGACGTTCGGGGCCGGGATGTCGATGGCTTCGTGGCCGATGCCACGGCGGCGATCAAGTCGCAGGTGGACCTGCCGCCCGGCTACTGGATCGAGTGGGGCGGTGCGTTCGAGAACCAGCAGCGCGCCTTGGCCAAGCTGAGCCTGATCGTGCCCATCACGATCTTCTTCATCTTCGTGCTGCTGTACACCGCGTTCAACTCGATCAAGTTCGCGGCGCTGATCCTGGCCAACGTGCCCTTCGCGACCATCGGCGGCCTGCTGGCCCTGTTCCTGACCGGCCAGTACCTGTCGGTGCCGTCGGCGATCGGGTTCATCGCCGTGTTCGGCGTGGCGATGCTCAATGGCATCGTGCTCGTGAGTTTCCTCAACGAGCAGCGCGAACGTGGTCTCTCGGTGCGCGAGGCGGTGCTGCAAGGCACGGCCCTCAGGCTGCGCCCGGTGCTCATGACCGCGAGCGTGGCGATTCTGGGCCTGGTGCCGATGCTGATCTCCAGTGGCGTCGGCGCCGAGACCCAGCGCCCGCTGGCCACCGTGGTGGTGGGCGGCCTGCTCAGCGCCACCCTGCTGACCCTGTTCCTGCTGCCCGTGCTCTACGAGTGGCTGGAAACCCGCGCCGAACGCAAGAACCCGGAGGCAACGCCATGAAGCGCATTACTGCCTTGCTGCACGCCCATCGGATGAGCGACATCGTGCACGCCCTGGAGGCCGCCGGTGAGCGGCGTCTGAGCGTGGTCCAGGCGCGAGGGCTGTTGCAGGCCGCCAGCGCCCGCGAGCAGGACTACTCGGTCGAGCTGGGTGAACGGGTGACCCAGGAAATCCAGCTGGACGTGTTCTGCGAGGACGAGCGGGTCGACACGATCATTGCGTTGATCCGGCAGCACGGCCGCACCGGGCAGGTGAATGCCGGATGGATCTTCACCAGTTCCATCGACGATGTGCTGCTGATCGACCGGGCGGACGTGCCGGCCTAGCTCAGCACCACGAAGGCCACGAGGCAGGCGCGCTCGGTCCGAGCGCGCCTGCAGTATCCACGTTCGAGGAATGTCCGATGAGTGATGCCACGCCTCCCCCGGCCGCGAGCGCGGGACACAACCACGATCACGGCAGCGGGGGCCCTTGGGCCGGCCGCGCCGAGATCATTTTTTCCCTGGCCTCCGGCGCCTTCCTCCTGGCCGGCTGGGCCTGGGGTCGAACGCAGGGCGACAATGCCACCGGTCCCTTCATCTTGCTGCTGCTGGCCTATGCGGCAGGCGGTTTTTTCACCGTGCGCGAGGCGATCGAGAATCTGCGGCACCGCGAGCTGAAGATCGATTCCCTGATGATCGTGGCGGCCGCGGGCGCAGCGGTCCTGGGCCAATGGGCCGAGGGCGCGTT
>FSSH01006923.1_pt5 | contig 25699 bp, 34 predicted proteins | sample 1166101 | NCBI WGS metagenome assembly FSSH01 (sample SAMEA32972668, study PRJEB13176) | freshwater metagenome | biome: Drinking water system; feature: Biomass in drinking water that filtered by 0.45 um membrane; material: drinking water | place: USA | collected 2012-12-20 | depth 0 m
CTATGGTATGTTTTTTATGTTAGGAGAGCTTTATGCTACAATGGGTTAGAGAACGATTAGATAGGTTACAACGTTTAGAACAAGATCAACGTTGGTTAGCGCATGACCATACCAGTATGGGATTAACTACTAGGTATTTAAATGCTATATCCACTGATTGGCGTTCTAAAGTTCATGATCATTCTAGTGTTGTTCGGTCACGCTTAGGTTTGAATCCCGAGATATCATTAAGTAATCAACGTGTCACTATAACCACTAAACCTAAATTGATATTATTAGGTTATGGTGAGCATGGGAAAGGTACTTGTGTTAAGCTACTAAATACCATATTCGGTTTAACCGGTATATCTTCGAGTTATTTTGCTAACGAACATGTGGTCTATCCCGTTTTAAAGGATCTTTACGGCTACACTAGTTTTGATGAATGTTATTATGATAGACATAATCATAGACAAGAATGGTACGATCTAATAAAACAATACAACACCCCAGACGGTTGTCGGTTAGCTAGAGATCTCTATGCTCAATACAACATCTATGACGGTGTGCGCAATATCGAAGAGTTTATATCTATTAAGGAAGCAGGATTATTCGATTACGCTATATGGGTCGATGCCTCTCAACGTAAACCTATTGAAGATGCGAGTAGTTGCACCGTGTCATCTAAGGATGCCGACATCGTATTAGATAACAATGGTCCGTTGTATATCACTACCCGCAAGCTTATAAAGTTGATAACAACACTATACCCTAGTATGGTTAATGGTCCAGGTAGTCTAGATAGTGAGACATACGCCTTTATACCAGTATCCAGAGATTAATATCACACTAGTTTTATATTAAATAACGAGGAGGTTATATGTCTAACAGTTGGATAAAATATAATGGCGTAGGATTTCCTGTTCCGTTAGGTAGCGATGTAGAAATAAAACTACATCCCGGTCATGGAGAACTACAAACAAAAATAGCTAAATTAGTGTCCTATGAATCTTATACAGTAATTGATAAGGAAACGAATGATAAGTCGGGATTCTATTGGAAACTCTACGACCGTGTTGGTTATTTTAATTTTAACCATGATGAAATTGATTATTACAGAGTCATTAAGTCACCAATTCCAGATTCTCCAATTGATGTTTTATCTGTATCTAAGGATCTTATTATGGTTTTGTTTCGTGGCAGCTCTAAAGATTTTAAGTTTCGAGGGATAACTTATCTCAGGAAAGAACACGATCTCCGTAATTCCGAGATATGTAATCTTTTAGGTTTAACAAATGCGGATTTAGAGTTTATTCTAAGTAACCCCGATGATATTCAATGATAGGAGTTCAAAGCTATGAAAGTTGAAGTTATCAAGGAGTCCACTAGCAATTACTTCTTTGTATGTCCGTCATGCGGTGAAGGAAAACATAACTATACACACCTCGTCGATGATAAGAAACCTTGTTCTTTTGGACCGTGGTATTGTAATCACTGTGGTATCAGCATCAACGGACAAGTACTCAACGATTTTAGTGTAGATCTGTCCGTTGATGCTACTAAACGCTTAATTAGGACTTTAGTTCTGCTGCAATATGCTGCAACACCTGAAGATCCATTTTACATTATAGTTGAAGGAATGTATTTCCCAGAAAACGGTAAAGAGTTAGGTGAATGTGATAAGTTCCATTATGAAACTCATACTTGTCCTTGGAACTTTTTACAATTACCTACTATATATCGTCAAGATACGGATTACCACGGTATCTTCACTTGGGTAAAAACCATACCAATACCTACAATGGAAGAATGGGTAGAGTTACTAAATGGTGAAAAGTATGATCCTGATCCAAAACAACTTCTGTATCAGGTTAATGAACTAGATATCGTACAACTAAACAAACTGTTTTTTCCTTCAGGAGAAAGAGTAGCGTTAAAATTATTGGAGTAACTAGATATGCATGAACATGAAGGTTTTTTAGATAAGTTAGTCTTGAAAAATAAACTACATCAAAACGACGATCTTAATGAATTACTACGACAAGCTACTAAAGCTTTAGATAAACACATCTATGTATTATGGCATGAACATTGTTCAGATGGCCTAGCTGCACGGTATGCTGCATGGCGACATTTTGGTGATAAAGCTGAATACCTACCGATTAATTATAATCAAGCTATTCCCGAGATGGTATTGACTAATGATACAGAGATTTACATAGTCGATTTTTGTATCAGTTATAGGGATTTAGTTGCTTTAAAATCTAAAGTACATTGTGTACAGATCATAGATCACCATAAAGAAGCAAATGATACCTTCATGACAGAGTTATGTTTACAATTCTGTTTTGTGTTTTTCAGCTACTTCTTCAAACAAGCTAATACATGGAAAGATTTTAGTTTCTCGGGTACGTTGGTTGAATTCTGTATTAAAAGGAGTTCATGGTTATTCAAGAAACTATGTAGACATATGGGTATCGATGTACCTATCTTTGATACTACAAAATCAGGGGCTTTATTAGCGTGGGAGTACTTTAACCCTATATTTTCAGTACCTGACATTATTCGTTTTATATCAGATAGGGATCTCTGGCAATTTAAGTATCCTGAGACCAAAGCCGCTATCGAAGGTTTAAAACAATCAGGACGCATGGAAGATTTCGAGTACTGGGATAAATTAGTCATAGATAGGAATGCTCTAGCAGATTGCATTGCTAAAGGACAAATTATTGTTGATTATAATAAGGCTAACTATCAAAAGTTTGTTGGTAATCAACAATCGTTCAAGGTCATACAGTTCGACGATACTATTGCTGCAGTGTACAATACCACGAATAATGTAAATGAACTAGCTGAAGAGTTTTATTTAAATGAGCATTTTCATATAGACTTCACTTTATCGTATTATATACGAGGCGATGGTCGTATTAAGATGTCTTTTAGATCTCGTAATCCCGGTGGTGCTGATGTACGTATAGTCGCTAAGAAATTCTTTGGAGGCGGTCATGAACATTCTGCAGCGGCTTTTCTAAGTGCAGAGCAAAGCTTGGAGTTTTTAAAGTTTTTACAGGATGCGGAACCGTTACCCTTGGAGCCTTAATATGAATACTTTATCTGAAAATAAGTATCCTGTTATTAAAAAAATATAGTCCTATATATTTAATATGGAGGCTGTAGCTTTATTGTTGTGGGGAGAGGAAAGGTTGTCTCGGCAACCTAGCGATTAATGAAAGTTAATTGCCTGTTAGACTCTGTTTGAGCAGAGTCTAATGGAGAGTTAACCAAATATTACTTAAATAAGGAGTAGCCATGTTAGAACTATTGTATTTTGATATAATAGGGTCTTGGCAGTCGATTCCTACAGGGTTCATTATCGAGATAAAGGAGTCTACATATTGTCTATCAGGTATGTATACTTTGTTTGCACAGGCCGCAAACATCTCGATAGCTCGCCGAGCGTGGCACGGTAAGTTGTCAGTACCCTGTAGGTAGGGGAGTAGTTAAGATAAGCATCGATTGATAGATAGAGCTTATCAACGTTCTGAAGCACCTAATGTATAGCTTTTGTACAGAATATTACTTCCCGCCAAGAATCCTAACCATAATAACCTGATAAATAAATCGCTTAAACTGCGAACCTTTAGAAACCCTCTTATATCTGTTGCAGCCATGACCGAACAATTAATTGCTTAAGTATGAGTTGTAACGAGAGGGTTTCGCTGAATTATTAATTTGCCTGAGTGATGAAATTGGTAGACTTTCGGGACTTAAAATCCCGTGCCTTATGGCGTACCGGTTCGAGTCCGGTCTCAGGTACCATCTTTGATCATTATTTGATCGAGCTAGGTATAGTGTACGTGTCGCGCTATATGTAGTACCCATGATACTGCCCTGTAATGATCATGGTAAGAAGTACTAGGGTTGTGTTGCGTTTAGGAGTTTAGATGTAATGCGAATGACACCGGTTGTAAACTCACTAGGCTTTCAGTTAATGCTGATAGGCGGCAAGGTAAAGATCTGCTATCTTGTTCGTGACGGTCATAGATCCTGCAGGGAATCGCAGTGGAGGAATATCGTTATAACAGCGTGGTTCTATTCGAGCCAACGGAGTTTAACGATGAGTACAGTGAAGCGTTACGGTATGGTTCGCCGACCGTTGAATGATTCGGTGACTTGTCTGTAGAATAGTAACAGTCATTTGAAAAGAGTAACTTACTTACTTCTATACGGAAGCTCTTAAGCTTTTAAACTTGTATGGAAGACAATAATCACCGGTATTTACACGCCGCGTCAAGCTACCTGCTGCGCGGATATCCTAATCGGTCATTATGTAGGTAAGCCAGGACCCGCTATAGGGAGGTTCTAGCAGTTGGACCATAACAACTGTTACATAAAGAAGTCCTTAATTTGTTATTTGGCGAGGCGCACGGGTTCTTATGAGTCTGTCGAAAGCCGTTCTATGCTATTGAGGATGAGTTCATCTATAGGCTGATAGTGTAAGTCCTATCACCAGCCGGTAGTAATATCGGGTCATTATGGGCTAGGGTATAGTTGCAAATATATCTGATGTTCTGCATATTAACATGAAATAGAGTATTTCTGAATACGTGTAAAGTGAATGATTATTGTGAGTACTATGGTACTTCTAGCTCAGTAATCAACGTATTTTGTAGTGTACTAGATACATGCGGTAAAACTGCCCGCATAGCAAATCTGGGAACGTATGCACATAATCCGCTAACTAGACGTGGTTACGGGTGGAGTTAACTATATAACTAATAGACGTATCGTGCAAGGCATAGGCTTGCGTATGGTGTAGTTTGAAGCTAATGAAAGCTGAGTGGGTTAGTTTTGAATGAAAAGAGAATATATACTAAAAGCTAGAGATCCCAGGCGGCTAATACGCCGCCTGGGATCCTATTTGTTTTTTTTATAAGGAGATTATGAATGCATAGTAACAAATTAATAGAGTTAGGTTAACTAGCATGTTTACCAACGATGAGGACATGGCAATAAAAACATTATTGGCTTATATTGAAGCCATGATACCAACTATCATTAAATACGGTTTTACATGTCGTAGGGGTAATAACTCACACGAGTTTATCGCACGGGATGGTAGGAAGATGTGTTTACGGTCGTATATGAATGCTGATAAGCTTAGTGGAGTGAGGTTAAGCATAAAAGTAACTGGTCATTTAGAAGTACAAGTCATGGATATCGACGATATTACTGATGTGGTTGCTTTGATGCTAACCATGAAGAAGTTCGCCGAAGGTATAAAGGGCGAACGATGTAAACCACTGAATCGTCAAGGGTAATATAGATCATTACCCATATCCTGATATAAAAAAAATGAGCTTTACGAATCTTTCAAAGGTCATGGTTACCTTACTGGCTAATTCCGCTATTACTCCTTGAGATATATCTCAAGGATTCGATAAGGGTATTTAAACTATAGTGCCGATAGGAGTCTACAAGCATTAAATACCCTTATTAAAAGATCACAATCCTATATACTTATTATGCGATAAAAGGATTTTATCGCAATATTAACAGGGACCTTTTTAAACTACTCCACTATTTGTTGAGGTTATATGCAAAATCAATTACAAACACACATCGCTGCTATCGCTGCTTTAAAAACTAGTATCGTTGAAACATTTTCTGCCCACTATGATTTACCTTTTGATGGGAGCGCTGTGCAGACCGATATCTATTTAGCATTGTATTATTATTGGGAATTAAAAGCTAAGCGCGTTTCCCGTACATTGCAGATTATCCGCAGCCGGGGTTTATTAGAAGCAGTGGATGAATTAGTATCACGCGACCACAACTCACATGGTTTTGATGCATTCAGCGCTAACGGTCAATTAGATCGCACGTTTGAACATGTTGTAATGTGTCACCCTACCTGGTTCTCCGATAAAGCACGTTTAAGAGCAACCGCTCGTATGATGTAACTTATCCCTAAGCACCTTAACGTCCGTAGACGTTAAGGTGCTTTTAGACCGAGAAATGACAGGAGAATAACAATGCTAGTCGTAGAAGATTTTTTTAACCATGTAAAATCAGCTAATAAGAAATATAAACACTATCATGGTATATGGGAAGAAGATTATAAAGACTATCTTAAGTCTTTTGATAATGCCATGTTATTTGAAGTAGATAGTAAGTTGATATTTGATAGTTTATCAAATATCATCGATGAACTGAATCACCTACCTTCTAAAGATAGGCTGTCTGCTATGATGCATTATATTGATTCTTTCCCCATTGAGCAACTTGCCTTACCTGCACCTACCACCTATATAACCATGAAGAATCTAGGATACAGTGCTATTTATGGAGCAGATAATGCATTTACTTCTTTTTTAATAACAAAAGATTTGATAGCTGTGTATGTTTATAACTCAGAACTCCTAGGTCAAAAACACGATATTATTTTTTATCAATATGGTATATGGTACACTAATGATGTATTAACTACTCACAAATTAGTTAGTAATATCATATTGCTGCTGGAACTTCAATATGAGGTCGATAAGCTCCATTGTGCGGTACCTTGTTTCATATTTAATCGCTTACAAGTCCATTCTGACTTTAATATAGGAGAGGACCCTGATACTAATGCCGCCTACTTGAACTACCAGGATAAAATCATTATCTACAAAGATACGATGTTATTCCCATCCTGTTTAATAGAGACTATCAAATGCTGGTCTCTAAAGCATTTGATAGTGTTCAAAGAAGTTAGGGGTACTGAAAAGGATATTGAAGATATCCTTAAGATTAAAACATGGATGCAATTGAACAGTATTATGCAGGTGTCCGATGGATCACCCAAACCATCGATTATATCAATCCAATTATAAGTCAAAGGGGTAACGTATGTGTGACGTAGAAGGTTTAAATATTTACGTATTGGATAGTTTCGATACAATGGCAACATTGTTATCCGAAGAAGCTACTTTCGTAGCCACTAAGATACGTGATTTTAATAAACAAAAACTGGTAAATGCTTTAAGAATTGCCAGTGGTGAAGATGAGTTTGCCGAGATATTCATACCCTTAGTCAATGATAAGTTCGATATGTATAATCTTCGAGACATTTCTGACGGATTAGGTATTACGATTCCGGCTCGTGATCCTGACATTCATCCTACTTGGGATGATCTTGAGGTTAGAAGGCGCAATATAGAACCTGTATCTATTACACCAGGTTCTTATGCTGTTATTTGCAAGTATGCAATTGGTTGCAGTTGGGATGTGGAATGGTGGTTTATTAAGATCGTACCTAAGTCTATGCCTGCTATTCATAAAGACATCTACGAGCAAGAGTTCATGCAGTCTTGGGACAACATTCGTCAAATGTTATTAGTTGATAATGACAGGGGTTCTCTACCGCGTGATAACTTTGAAACGTTGATTGATTTTGCTTACGAAATGGGCTATAAAAAAGCACTTGGGTTATAAATAACCAAATTTAGTTAGGAGACACCTATGACACCCGAACAATTAAAAATACTTAAGCAACATCAATTAATCCCTACGGTAGAACATATCAAAATGCTAGAAGGAGGTTCTTTTCAACAAGCTGACATGGATACTATTGTATTCCTTGCTAGAATCTGTAACGTTCTGTACCGAGCTGGTCTACCTGTTATATCTGATGCTCAATACGATGAGGGGGTTATCCCCCTCATCGTGGAACAAGACCCTCAACATCCCTTTTTACATCAAGTAGAACCTGATGCTTTCACAGGTAAGACTAAACCTCTCCCGCAACCTATGCTGTCCACACAGAAAGCCTATACCGAGACCGCTGTACGATCATGGATCAGTAGCATTGTTAAAACAGCCGATGAGCTCGGTATCCGTGCACAATCCTTACTCTTTACTATCACTTGTAAGCTAGACGGCTATGCTTGCTTTGACGATGGACAAACTCTCTATACTCGAGGAGATGGTTTATCAGGTACTGATATCACCTATATTCTTGATAGAGGTGTTAAGGTTATTGGTGCACGTGCGCTTGGACCGGGTGAAATTGTCGTTGATAAGACCTATTTTGAAACCTATTTAAGTGGCGAATATGAAAATACACGTAACTTCATCGGATCCATCTTGAGGGAACAGCAACTGTCATTGATTGTACAAGAAGCGTGTGAAGTAGGTGCTGTGGTTTTCCAACCCTTTAATTTATTACCCGGTTGGACAGGTACTTTATCAGAGCTATTGCAAGACTATGCTAAGATCATTGACCGAGTATGGGGATTAATGAATTATGACGTTGATGGGGTTGTTTTACAAGTCAACGATCCTGATATCAGAGCTGCTATGGGATCGACACGTCACCATCATCGTTGGCAGATGGCATTCAAACGCAATGAGGCACCTATAGAAGTACCAGTTATAGATGTGTTGTATCAAACCGGTAAGACCGGTGTTATCACACCGGTTGCAATGTTACAACCTACTGCAATATCAGGTGTCACTGTATCACGAGCGACTGCACATAATGTCGGTCATGTTAAAAAATGGTCTCTGGGACCTGGTTCAATTGTTAAAGTGGTACGAGCGGGTTTAGTGATACCTAAGATCGTAGAAGCTATTAAACCAGGTCATATGCAGATACCTTCAGTTTGCCCTAGTTGCGGTTCAGCAGTAGGTTGGGAAAATGATCGCTTATATTGCAGTAACCTAATATCTTGTCCGGCCCAGTTAGAACGGAAGTTACTATACTTTTTCGATACCCTAGCTAATCTCGATGGTTTCGGTCCTGCTACTATAGAGGTTCTTTGTCAACACGGTATTCAATCGGTCTCTGATATATATCAATGCACCCCTCAGCGTTTTCAACAAATGGGATTAGGTTTAAAACAATCTGATAACTTATATGCAGCGTTAGCCAATAGTCGTAGAGTACCGATAGCTGACTGGCAGTTCCTAGCAGCATTCGGCATCAGTAACATTGGTAAAGGCGGGTGTGGGTTATTATTAAAGCACTATCCGTTGTTAGAGGTATTTAATCTAACTAAAGAGCAAATCATAGGTATCAAGGGGTTTGCAGATAAGTCTGCAGATACGATCATTAATACACTGAAAACCATACGTGCTGAGTTCGATACGTTATATGCATTGAATTTCACATTACGTATTACACCTATTGGTGGTCAAAAAACACAATTAAGTCCTATATCAGACCAGTTGGTTGTGTTTACCGGCACCATGACTACTAGAACTCGACAAGTTATGGAGAGGGAAGCGAAAGCGTTAGGTGCCGTAGTAGGTAGCAGCGTAACGGGTAAAACGAACTACTTAATCGTAGGGTCAGCCCCCAGTGCTAATAAACTCAAAGCAGCCCAACAACACGGCACCGTTATCTTAACGGAGTCTGAATATCAACAGTTATTAGGAGCTTAATAATGCTTAATTTCTATACATTTTATTTATTCGATGGTAGCCGTAAGGTATTCTTAGGAGCTTCACCTGATGATGCTTACCTAAACTCCCAACCTTATTCAGAAGGTCAACGTGCTATTATGTACGAGACATTGGGTATTACGGCTAAATATCATTATAGTTTAGTCGATGATACTAAGTTATGGGTTGCACGGATACCCTATTGTTGTAATCGTGATCAGGCTTTACAAGAGGATATAGCCGGTGTTTTTAATGAACATCATGCTATCTGTGTACTATACCCTAATCTAGACACACTAAAGCTACAGCGTGGTTGGATACAGTTGGTAGGTAGAGGGTGGGTAGAAAAGATTGAGGTATCTTATCAACGTTATGGTGAAAAATCGTATACAGGTGTGCAGTATTTTAGTCCAGAACAAACCGATGACGCGGTATATAGCTTTACACAACGTTTAATTGCAGAGCCCGCTTCAGTGACAATAGACGCCCGTAATAAATCATTAGATGTTATCTATGAATCACAAACACCTGATCAGATATTTGTCGCATTATCGGAACCTGAACAACTCTGGTTATTAGGTAGCTTTATTAAACGGTTTGAGCAGCATGAAGCGTTACCTAAACGTCCTAAGAAGACAGTGATTCAACCTGATATGTTCCAGGATCCTGATCTGATTATGTTGTATAAGTTCATTCAGTTCTATGCAGGTAAATGGTTTACGACTGGACACTGCGAACATGATACGGCGGCTAGGGAATTCGTAGAACGTTATTTCCACATTCCAACCACCCAAGTCGATGATGAAGGGATGATTCATACCGATAAAGGCATTATCCCTTATGGGTCTTTAGCAAAATAGAGGATACACGATGAGACGATCAAAAGTAATTACATTATTGAATGCGATGGAAGTACCAGGTGAAGATGATCCCGAGGTAAGATTTGAGCACCCAGAATGGCCTATTAACGGATCTACATTAAGATCCATAGAGGTACATCATGGTGTCATTATGTTAAGGGAAACCGAACGAGAGGAGATATGTAAAGAACCTGAGCAAAAGTTGTTAACATTGGCTGAACACGATGCGCTTCAATCAGATAACGGTGCTATTTCATTCTTATTCAGACCTAATAATCCTGACCTAATTTCCTTCGGTGATTTGATAGCCCATATAGAGAAGATATTAGAACCTCTGATGGGCGAGGTATTAGATAATTATCTTATTTCACTATGTACTGATAAAATTACAGACTTGATACAGACATTCTATGCGAATAGAAAGTTCTGTATGCCGTTTGATGGTGTACGTATTATATCAGGTAAAGTGTTTAAGAAAGCAGATGATGCTATTGGGTTAGAGTTTATGACTGAATGGATGCCTCGCGCTCGATATGATAATGCTCATCCTACCTGGATACCTTTGGGTTTTAATGAGTGTTTTGATCTGTATTATGCGATACAAAAGGGATTACCATCTACTTTGATAGCCAAAGATGGACATGAAGCAGAAGCATATATGAGCTATAACCCATTCTTACAAGATCATCTCCCCGAGATTGAAGTATACCGAGTTGCTTTTGAAAGAGCCGCTTTGATTAATCGTCAATTTGCTGAACGCCATCAACAACTTACTCAGTAGAGAACTATAGGGATCGCTAGTGCATTAATGCACTAGCGATCCCTGATTGCGTTATAAAACTTTTATAGTGCTATATACTTTCTATGAGGTATCTACACTAATTCATTTATTTAGGAGACACGTTATGGCAGTGCAATTACAATATTATACCTTTTACCTAACCAACGGTAAACGTAAAGTATTCATGGGTTATGATGCACATGATGCTTATGTCAACAATCAAAGCAAAGAGGATGTCAAAGTCCCTATCGCTATATGCGAGAAGGGTATTACAAATGAGTATACATGGGATGATCGTGATAATACATGGATTGCTAAAATTCATACTACACTTATACGTGTTAGTGATACAGCTATGGTATCGGATTTAACATTAGCTTTCCTAACCAGCGATCATGTTAACGTTGAATTTGCTAATAAGGATGTCCTAAGCTATGGTGTTAAATGGGGACATTTTGCTTTTGGTTGGACGCATTATATCGAAATAAGTTATGGCGAGTACCAAGCAGGTACTTATGGAGATTATGATAATGGAATTTCTACAGATCACCATTATCTAACGATGGGAACACAGTACTTCTCTGTTGAGGATAAAGAAACCGCTATCCGTATATTTGCTGATAGGGTATTGTCAGATAAACCTCATGTTGCTATACCTGATACAAAGTGTCAATCATTAGAAGAAATTCATGACAACATGGCGTTGGATAAGATTTATACGAATCTGAATAACCAACAACAAGTCGTCCTATTGGGTAGCTTAATTAACCGCCTTCAGCAATATGAACACATCAACCGGTTCATTAAGAAAGGTTTCATTCGTAGGCCTTCGTCAACGGAGTGCAAAGAAGTACAAGAGTTATATGAACACATCATGTATTATTGCGATCGTTACCTGATCACATCAGAAGGCCACCGTGATTCAGGTAATGAAGGGATACTCACTCAGTTATTCGGTTATCAGTTCACGGTAGGAGAAAGTGATGCATTCGGGGTATTAAGCATGGTAATACGCACTAACGCAGGTAAGCTAGTCTATGGATGATCAAAAAGCTATGATCGCTGACAACGATCTTGCACCATTAGAAATTGACGAGGTATTAGGAGAATATCCTGTCTGTGGGGCTTCCCCTGATCAACAGTGTTCTATACCGGATCTTGATCGAGAGGGGTTAGGTATAGAGTTAAGTACTTGGGTTCATCGACAACGAATAGAGGAGTGATTTATGAATCAAGAAAGAATTAAACTATTAGAAGATCTACGTGAAGCGGCTACTCAGTTAGTTAGTTATACTAGCTACGCGGAGATCATAGGCGCTATACACCATAACACCAATCATATCAGGCAAGGTTGCGATAAAGTACAGGAGATCAATGCTAAGATTCGGCATATGGATGAAAACAAGCGTTTTAAAGTTAAAGCGCGGTCAGAACTTACTCATGCTAAACAACTAGAAGGTAATGTATATCAATTCACTTTTGGGTGGCTAGAAGAGGAAGAAGGTATGTATAAAGGGGAAGCGATATGGTTACCGAATGATGACACGTATCCTCAAGATGCACCTACCAGTATAGCATCAGGTGATCTGGAAGCCGTTGATGACTGAGCAAATACTTGATCAGGACTTAACCGATAATAAACCAATATTAGCTTTGTTAGAAGGTAGACCTATTCGAGAAGGCGATATACTTTATGATTGCACGGGTGTTAAATTACAAGCTAAATCACCGATTCATAAGGATTATAGTTTAACTATGTGTATCGCAGAGGGTGAACTTAAGGATATCAAGCAATGGTTAACTAATACACATTTTAACGGTTATCAAGTTCTTTATTGGGAAAATCCCGTAGACTAAAATGACTTAATTTAACTTTATGGAGAACAGCAATGCTTAAGATACAATGGTTTTTTATTAGGAGCTACTTGTACTGGACACTCTTGTTTAGGTTTATGTGGTATGTTATCATTTACCAAGGTGAGGGTAACATACCGATTGAGAAGATTCGCCATCTGAGGAAAGTTATTACATTTAAAGGTAAAACATTAGGGTATTCCAGTTTATGGGTACGGGAGAAATTAGCATCCGCGGTATCTCCCGAAGTGACACAGTAAGAGTAAAAAATGGCTCAATTAACAATCCATAAACTCGGTAGGCTTATACAAGCTTTAGATAAACATCCCCGATTAAAAGATCTGGTAGTTCATCGACACACTGTGATGTTACCAGAAATCAACCATGAGTTGTATACGCGATTGTTTGTAGTATTTGTAGGTTGTAATGAATTACTCTTGAATCAATACAATACAGCTAACTACAATGCCATACAGACACTCAAAGACAAATATGGCATCGATGTACAGGTCATTGGCAAACACCGCGTAAAGGCCTCTCTGATGCTTTCTAAGGGCCGTTTCACTTTCACATAAATAAATTAAGGAGACACCATGTCACACTCAATAGGTTCTACAATAGCAGAGATACCTTCAGTAGACGAAAAGTATACTGAGAACGGTGAAATCACTTTCAATCCTATCACCAAAGTTTACACAGTATGGGATGAGACCTATGCTGATACTGTCTGCACGACAAACTATCCTCAGGTTGCTCTTGCTGCATTAAAAGCATACGGCGAACACTACTTGGACATACCAGGACAACCAAGCCAATCCGATTCAACTATGGATTCACTCAAATCTATCTATCATGCCGCATGGGATTATGCTAAACAACATGCTTCACAATGTTCAGAAGGGTATAGGAAACAGGCTTTTAACCACGTTTTATGGTGGTTAGACCGATATAATGCTAATAAGTAACGGTGACTGTTATGATCAAAGCCAAGTTAGGCGATACTTATATACTCGGTATCGATAAAGAAAATGTCACTCGATTGCAAGATAATAAACCTATCTTGATTGACTTATCGATATTTGGATTACCAGGTAAGATGGTCGTCATGTACGGTGAAACATTAGATGATGTTAGAGCTGAATTAGAACAACTGACGAATACTAATCTCAAACAACATTAGAAGGCGGTGATATGAGTGAACAACGACTATTAGGTTATTTGTATTTATGGACCGATAGCACAGGCGAGGCTAGGCATCATTTAGCCAATAGCGGTTCTGATAACGTGGTTATTTTGGTAAAAGGCAATCAAGGTCCTGCTGAGTATCAAGGATCCGCAATGCGTTTTTGGTCTTGGGCTAATCAGCACGGACTGGATATCCACACCGGTCGAATACTCACTAACCATCTTGAACAATTATTAACGCAAGATCACTTATTTCTAGGCAACACAGACGATTAAAACAAAGGAGACACCATGAGTAAAGGTAGTGCAAGACGCCCCACCGATCGTAAGAAGTTTGATGAGAACTTTGATCGTATCTTCAATAACAAAGCACCTGTTGATGCTAATCAAGGTACTCAGGATCAATCCACCAAGACACCTAACAAACCTCAATAACATAGCGTTGTAAGGCTCCAAAGCCTTATAATGCATAGGAGTTTTTATGACCGAACAACATATCGATAACCCCTTAACAGACTTCACAATAATCGTTTCCGATACGCCATGTAGCTATCGTCTTGCGCGTAAAGGCGGTGGTACTGGTGACCTTGTGTTACAAGGCGCTTATCAGATTAGAACACCTACATCAATAAGTCTAGAATGGTGGGATATACCTACAGTATACTTACCAGACGATGCTTAACAAATACTATAATACAGCAGGAGACACTCATGGCTGTCAATAATGATGAACCCGTTAACCCCGTTCAACAAGCTATCCAAAAAGAATTTAATTACGAGCAGGCTTTCAGTCGTACTTTAGGTTGGGTAACAGAAGCCGAATTACAACGACTACGTTCAACTCGTATTGCTATTGCAGGGTTAGGTGGTGTCGGTGGGGATCATTTATTAACCTTAGTACGATTAGGGATAGGGCATTTTAACATATCAGATCTTGATATGTTTGAAATGGCTAACTTCAATCGTCAGGCAGGCGCTGCGATGTCTACATTAGGTCAGCTTAAGTGTTTTAAGTTGGAAGATATGGCTAAGAATATCAACCCTGAACTACATATCAATACGTTCCCGTCAGGTATCAATCTAGACAATATAGATGATTTCCTTTACGGCGTAGATGTTTATGTGGATTGTTTAGATCTGTTTGCGATAGAGATACGTGAAGCGATCTTTAAAGCCTGTGAACAACGTAAAATCCCTGTTATCTCAGCAGCGCCCTTAGGTATGGGTACCTCGATGATCTGTTTTAAACCCGGTAGCATGTCGTATAAACGTTATTTCGGATGGACTAACCAAGAACCCTTAGAAAAGGTTATGATGTTTTTAGTAGGACTCTCACCTCGACCTACCGTGCTTAAGTATATCGTTGATAAAACCCGTATCAAGCTACTCAATAAGAAAGCACCGTCTACTCCCATGGGGATTGATCTAGCTGCCGGGGTACTTTGTACCAATGTACTTAAGCTAATCTTACAACGAGGTCATGTCGTCACCGCACCTCGTACTTTGCATTTTGATGCTTATCTGAATACATTTCGCGTTTTATATCGACCCTTAGGTTTCTATAATCCTTTACAACGATTAGCCCTTTGGTACGTCAAACGCAAATGTAGCTGAGGGTGCTACACTACTAACAGGTTTAGCATATGCCAGAAAGGCTATAACTGATAGCCCGTGTGATTATATTGCTTCAGATGTTTTCAATACGCTTTCTATTCGTCATTTATTGAATGTAATACAAGAGATAGCTTAACTTTATTTCAATTCTAGGAGATTTATATGAAACAGATCGATCAAGTGTTAGTCAGACGGGCCATGATTGGTTACTTACTCACTAACGGCTTACCATTAATAGCAAGTTTAGCCGGGCAAGGTAGTGACCACCAAGTCAGTACGGAATTCAATGATGGCTATAATGAGTTCACCGCTATATTCCAGTTCAATGAAGGGCTTCAGTTGATAGCTATTACAGTACCATTGGCAGAGGATCCTATTATCACGTACGTGGTTGAAATGCTTAAAACCGTACCCGGTGCTACTCAACCCCAAATACATGTTACAAAGGAGTATGGTTTATTAACAGCTGACATGAATAAAACCGTTACAGATGAGGATATCCGTCGTTGTTTTGATTTACTGGTCAACGATGTGAAGGCTACATTAACAGGTATCCCGATGGACACAGTGATTCTATATCGTTGGCGTATCGGTTAAGTGTATAAAAGCTATTCCAGAGGCTCTAGAGCCTCTGGAATAGCTAATGTATTTCTTTTTTAGGTTACAGGCGGTTCAGGTTTATTGACGCTGATAGTCACCCCTTGTTCAATGGCTTTACCTGATACATTAGCAACGACATAAGTCAAGAGTAGCCAATTGCTGATATCCACATAGATACCAGGGTCTATCGTTTTAACTAACAATAGTACAACAGCAGTTACATAGACACCTACTACGAATAGAAACTTACGTCCACCCATTTCACTTAAGGATTGACCTTGCGTGACTATACCGACAACATCTTGAGCAAAGGCTAACTTCTTATCGAGAGACTTAACCAAAGCACTCTGACCTACGTTACCCCCTACAAAGATGACTAACAAGTACTTCACTAATGTAAAGTAACTGTCTTGATCTAATCGGGTAAAGTACACTAATACTGTACTGCCGATAAAGATCAACAATGTTAATAACATCTTCCGACCGCCTAACTTCTCTATAAATGCTTTCATCATTACTCCTAGGGTATGTTAACAACTTCATCCTAAACCGATAGGTCCAGGTAATGCTAAATGGACTACATAACAGTTATACCTTAACAAAATAGAAGATGATCCTACTCAGTAATGTACAAATTGATAATATCCATTCTGGATAGAGTTTTAGTAATTCAAACATGGCTTATATTCCCTATAGGCTAGGGTTACACTGTAATTTAATCAGACGTTCATGCGCTTGATTATTGTTGTTAAAGAAGAACGCTTTGCTTATCATCTCGCGATTGTAATCTTGATACATTTGCTCAGCATCGCTATATCCTAGTACCACTTCTTTAACAGCGCCTAACTCTTGACCACCGGTTAAATAAGCCTGATCTATTTTAACAAGCAACGTATTATAGATATAGCTCTTAACGGCTAATTCTACCGCTTTACAGAATATAGGGTACAGTCTAGGTTGTAAGTTATTAAGATTCTCTTCATTACCAATGACACATCTTAATTGATAGCTATTGGTTATCCGAGCTTGGTCTCTGATTAGAACAGTGTTCTCACCGATGATTTCAGCGGATGCATTAGAGATAACAGGCATGTTACCAAAACTATCAGCAACGCGTTGTGTAGCCGATAGCACATCACTCATTTGACAAGGTTTGGTAACACCAATACCACCTGCCATGCTGTTATAAGCACTGGCATAGGGCATATAGCCTACGCTAAGCACGCTCATGATAGAGCGGTACTGTGTCACTTCCTTAGGTATCTGATAAATCATGGTATATGTATCGATATACCGTGGTTGGATATTTTCTAAAGCGATGATAACCGCTTGACCACCAACGATATCGATATCCATGAGGACACGAGGTCTAACGACTTTTAGTAATATCTGCTCCTCTAATCCAATAGGTGCTCGACGATAATTCATCAAATCATCCCTAAATGCTAACTGTAGCACTTGGATAGGGATGCGATATTGAAGTTCCGATAGGCTTTTACTTAATGCATTCATAAAAGGTGCTCTTATATGTTAATGGAATCTAAAGAATTTATATTCGCGGTGAGTGCAGCTGAGCTTAAGAGGGCGTCCTTACCGCCTTAAGCTCAGCCGTCTCTGCTTACAGGCGCCTCCAACAGGCACCCTTCGGCTCTAGAGGACTTCCGGCAAGCCCTTACTGCTCTATGTGCTGCCTTAGTGTAGCGTATAACGCTTGGTTATCGCGGTTGAGCTACGGCAGCAACGGCGCTATTGCACCGTGGGGTAGTGATAGGTATCCTTGAGCGGCTGTACGCGCTCTTTAGGGGTTAAGGTCATGACAGTCCATTGAGTTTCTCCTAAGGCGCGTAGGTTAGCAGCGGCGTTCTCATCGCGTTGATGACGTGTGTTGCAGTGGGGACAGACCCAGTGCTTCTGCACTAGGGTCAGGCGTTTATCGGGTTTAGTACCGCAGTGCGAGCAGAGCTGACTACTCGGGAAGTACTGCGGCGCAAGGCCTAAGAAGCTATGAGGCGTCTGATAGACCTTATAGGCTAGCATCGAGCGAAACAGCGCGAAGCGGCTATCCTGGATCTGCTTAGCCAAGCCGCGATAGGCGCTTTCTAACATGCTTTGCACATCCAGATCCTCGAGGACGATGAGGTCATAGCGCAGGAGGAGCTGTTGGCAGAGCTTGTGGTAGTAGTCCTGATAGATACGGGTGATCTTCGCCTCTGTACGCCTGCGCTTCCTACCTAAGCCAGCGTAGGCTTTGTGCCGGCGTCCTAAGGTATCTTGGAGGCTTTGTAAGACGCTTACGCTAGCTTGCAGTGCGTGAACATGGTTAGGGAAGGCGCGCAGTTGTGATAGCGTGCCATAGGCTGTCCCATGAGGCGTATCGAAGCAGGTGTAGCCGACCTCAGTGCGTTGTGCGGTCATATCGATACCGATGATGCCTTGTCCAGTAGGGCGATGTTGAGTAACCTGCCCTTCATAGCGCAGGATGAGATCGTAGCGTCTTTGGTTGTAGCGCACAGTGACGCCAGTGATGCGACCTCTAGGCTCCCTAAGTCCACGGGTCTTGATGGGGTTAAGTTGCACAAGCGAGCTACGGGCTTTAGGCATATTGATATAGTTGCCATTGCGCAGAGGTTTACAACGACCGTCTGCATACTCGCCAGGTAAGGTCACCGAGCCTCGCTGATGCTTCCGGCTCTTATACTGAGGAAGCCCGATGATGCTGATGGCGCCACCGTTACGGTACTTCAGATGCTTACCGCGTTTAACACGGGCGAAGAAGGCTTTATAGGTGTTGGCTATTTGGCGACCTACGGCATAGAGTACATCAGCAGGCACTAGGCGATAGGCTACTAGTAGTGACCGATCAGCCTGTTGTTGTTGAGGCGATACGGGCGCTGATAGTCCTAACTGTGCTAGGTAACACGTGATGAGGTATTGTACATAGCCTATATCGGCAGGATGTGCGGTTTTGACCTTATATTGACTATTGACCCAGGTAGGGGCTAGTAAGACGCTCTCGATGCAGAGGAGCTTATCAGGGATCACCATGGCGCCGATGGCGACATGGTCACAGGCTTTATAGGCCTGGTTATAGCGATAGCGATAGTCGAGGGCATCTACTAGGATGTTCCATAGAGCGCGTGTCATGCGCATCCAGTGTTGAAGCTCTCGATCCTGTGCAGGGGTGAGGTACGCCTTGCCCGTCGTGCAGTAGTTAAGAGGTTTAGTGGCCCAGATGGGTTGTTTGCGTGTCGTTGCCATATGAGCCTCCTATAGGTGTCTGTGGCGTAGAGAACGGGCCCTGATGGAAGGGCTATAGTATCCAGCGGCGCTGTATTTTTATATAGCTTCAAGCGCTCGGGAGCGATGTCGTAAGATCGTCTGCACTCACACCTGATCTAAGGCGCAGGCGCTCGCTGCTTTACGCCCTATCAGGATCGCTTTTATTGCGATAGATCCTGATAGGGTACGCGTCCATCGCTTCGCTCGAACCTAACGGTTCGCTGGCGGGTCGGCTCTACATCCCTGTAGGCCTTCGAGGAAGCTATGCGAATAGGTTGCTCTAAAGAAGATTTTCAAGGGTGTGCGCAACGTATTACAGATAGGATTGATACCATACAACAGCTATACGACAATGGCCAACAACTGTACTTTACGTATTATCCATTTCCTATCTTACAATTACAGATAGTCATGAGTCCTCGCGATCATGTATTATCGCAGGACAGGCCTTATGCTGAGTTGTTTGATGTGATCAAACAACTATCGCACTAAGAGTAAAGTATTTAATTGGTATTGGATATCCTCATACAAGTCAGTAGGTATCATCCGTTTGATGATATTCTCATCCTGTAGTCTTAATAAGTCTATGTGGAGTTTATTAATAAGGGTACGGTTCATCGATAACCCGCTATCACCACCGATATCGATTAAGAACTGTATCATCCTCAATCGACTTAATAACAATGCCCACCATACTTGACGAGTATGCGCCATATCAGGCATTTGTAGACTGATTTGACTATCCTCATGGTAGATAGCAGGAATATTCTTTAGTATACTAAAATACAGTAATCGTGTTTTCTTTAGACGTTTCACAATGCCTATCATACTCTTATCGATCTTATCCTTGTAGTCTATAACGTGGAAGGGATGACGTTTTAAACTATCGCCCATCGGTGCCCCGTAGTATAAATTCATACAACGATTCATGATACAAAGCTCTAAGTGACTGTATAGCATATTCGGTAACACGTACATATGTACAAAATGCGCCACCCCTAACAGACTCTCCGATTCATTTAGGACTTTTATCTGCTGTTGCAATACAAATTGTCTATACTGCAGTAGTAATAGAGGAATGTTAATAGTAATAACCACTAACCCTGTATCGGTACTGTGTTTGATACCTGACGGTAGCAATAACCCCATATCACTAAAAGGGTGTTCAATCACTTTGACAGCCTGGATAGATTGCCAGTTTCCTATTGCTTCATTGATATCAAAAGGTTCTTCCACGTATACTAATACTTCATGGTTTTCTTCACCGTAGAATATACTAGGTCTAACTTCGCCATAAGTGATCTCAGAAGTCAATTGGAAGTGTTTACCTATATAAGGAGATCTAGTATAGGCTGCATCTAGAAAACGATAAAGATCATAACTAGCCGGTACTTCCCCTGTTGTCAGAATACGGCAGAGTAAGTGGTTAGATCTTACTGCATAGACTCGGTTATGATAGTAATCTGTAATGGTACGTAACTGTTGTTCATAGGTTCTTTTAATGTATTCAAACTCTGGCGGTTTAATCACACCATTGTTACTATCAAACTGTTTAGTAAATAATTGGAACATAGTGTCCTCGGTAGCAATTGTAGCCTCATTTGATCAGGCAGTATTATGTATAAACTGATTAATACAACAAATAAAAAAATATAGCGTATACCATGATTATATAGACAGGTAATACTGCCTACCGACGGTATCATAACCGTCGGTAGTAACCCCCACCGTGTATGTGTTTTCGTAGCACTTCATAAAAACCTATTATTACTTCCGTAGGAATTGAAAACAGGTTTTGTGTTTGAGAGCAGCAATCATGTTACCGCATAAAAACCTGTTATTAAATTTTTACAACACTATATACTTATTATGACACATGTGATCGCTGTGTCGATTAAATTGCAATTTAAATCAATAAAAAGGAGAAGTCATGATCAAAGCCAATGAACCTCAGTTTGCACCACAAGCTGAGCCACAACCGCAACCTCAATCAACTACAGGTAACTACATGAATCAACCTCTGTTCACACTAACATCCGGTGGCTTGTTCGGTTCACCGATAGGTCGTGGTCTGGGTAGCGAAGTCTACTCTAAGTTCAAAGATAAACTGAAAGAAATCTTTAAATCAGTTATCGATCCCAATGCAGAAATCGCCATTATCGATCTGGACAATGTTAACGAGCCGGCTCTGATGTATTCAACGATCATCATCGCTATGCGTTTCAAAAACCGTCCTAACCTGGGTGTTTCGTATTATCCTATTCTGTTGGAAGATACCGGTGAGCGCCTAACACCTATCATGGACAGTATCAACGGTACGCAAGTCGAAATTATGCGCACACCTGCTGATGCGTTTGATAACATTCTGATCGCTAAGGCTTACGACAAAGTCTGCAAGTTCTTCAATACTGATAACTGCCATGGTACAGAAGGTACGGTCATTCCGTCTGACTTCAACATGGAAGACAATCGCGCAGTTTACTCTGTAGCGTTGAATGCAGGTTGGGCCTGTGGTACCGATCTTGAAACACGCGATCCTGCGTTTAAAGATCTCAACCTAGCTGAAACACCACCTGATAGCCAACTGAACGTCACAGTAACATTCGGTAAACAAACCTTGTTGGATTCTACTGGTTTGCCGATGCGTTCTGATTTGGTGATCAACTTCGATAGCCGTAAGAACCAAAGCAACAATCGTTTCCAAAGCGTTAACTCCGGTGACAAAGAACTGAAAATCTCTCAGTTGTCCGGTTTCATCGATTTGGTTTGGTTGGAAGAGCAACAAAACGCATTTAACGTTGCGTACATGCAAAACCAACCATTAAAACAAAAATACGCTTCACGGTTGATCATTACCAATCTGTCGAGCAATCATTTGTACACCATGTCCTCAGTGCTGTTAGCATTATCAACAGCGATTTCACTGCGTGATGATAACAACTGGATTCAAAACTTCAGACCAACGCCTTCGTCAGGTCGTGAAGTGGATCTGGGCGATATCGGTGCATTGAACATTGAAGCCAACTTGTCCAAAGAACCCTCTGGCTTCGGCACCCGTGTCGATACCAAATCTGATCAGTTCAGATTGGAAGACTTGGGTCAGTTGGTAGCAGCGTTGGTTAGATCAGGTTTGATGATCTCTTTGGATTGCCCAGATCAAGGTCCTCAAAGCTGGTACTTGAAAGTATTTGCTGCGGCAGCTAATGGTCACCCTGGTGCTTACAAAGATATCTACGAAGCGGCTTGTCAGTTAACTAACGGCTACTTTAGAAGTACATTCAAAGAAGGTCTGCCTATCTTTACCGATGTCAATAACCGTATCCACAACGGTTATTACACTGATAAACAAGGCATGCGTCGTGATATTCGCGATATCGATCATCTGGCTGTTTGTAATCTGGTCGGTGAACGCAATCCGCATTTGATCCGTGACTGGGCTGATACGTTTTTAAGAACGTCTTATGCTTTGCCACTGCGGTTAGCAGCACGTAAACGTATGATTCAAAACTTGACAGGCGAGTCTGCAGTATTTACAGGCTTCTCTGAACGGGTAACCTTCACAGGTGAATTCTTACAAGCATTGACTACCGCTATCAATGCGACCGGTGTTCATGTACGCGTCAATACACCTTTGTCTGGATCTGATATCACATCAACACGTGGCGTTGCAACCTTTGCCGATGCAGCATTGTTTACACCTGGTCAGTCATTCATGTCACCAGGCGGTCAACAATGGCAGCCTAATACCCAGTACGGTAACCAATACGTACAGTACAGGTAGTATGGTAGATCTGACCGCTTAGGCGGTCAGATCTTTCTATCCGTTTTTTTATCCGAAGGAGACTCATATGCGATACAAAGCTATTATAAAACGTGTCATATCCCCCGCACTTTATACTAAACTTACGGGTATTGACCTATCGCACACGGATACTTCAGTTTTAAAGTGTGTTGAGATTGAAGAACGTCCTATCATCGCATCAACGCGTGCTGAAGCTTTCTCAGCTATTATACCGGAAGTGTGGCATGAACCCTTTAGTTCATTATCCATTGTTAAGGCGTGACCGATGGGTATCCATCAAGAGTTAGTGGATTTTAATACCGTATTCCATAAGTTGTCTCAGCCGCCTATCATAGTGAATGATCTCCGTAACGATACGGAAGATAGACGAGAACAGATACGGGATTTGATTACCTCGCGGTTTTCGTCAGATATGGTGTCTATGATACCCTCGTGTCTATGTGGCGCTAAGCAAGGCTTCTACACAACCTTTAAAGAGGAGGATAGGTTATGTAAGAAGTGCAATACGTTAGTGCGGTCCGAGATAGAGGATGATATTGAACCAGGGGTATGGTTTCGTAAACCCAATGACGTACCGCCTATCATCAATCCCATGATTTGGATTATGTTACGTCATCGGTTCTCGAAATCACGATTCAATATCATTCAGTGGTTATGTGATACGACTTATCGACCTAAAGGCTCGCAGCCAAAGATCGTTGCTAAACTTGTAGAAGCAGGTATCCAACGTGGATATCACAGCTTCTATGAGAATTTTGATATGATTATAGAGTATTTATTCTCATTGAAAGAGTTCAAGCTCACTAAACGAGATAAAACCGACTATTTGTATCTATTGATCAAGCAAGATAGACATAAGGTTTTTTCAAACTATATACCGTTTCCTAATAAAACGTTATTGATCATTGAAAAAACCAATGTCGGGATTTACATTGATGCGATTGTGGTTAATGCGATGAATGCGATTGAGATGTTGATTAGCATCGATCAAGATTATCATGAGCAGAATCCTAGGTTGAAAGCTAACCGTATGGTAAAGGCTTTAGATGCATTGTGTACGTATCATGAAGATTATTTCAAAAGTAATCTCTCGGTTAAGACAGGTATGTTTAGACGACATATCTTTGGTACACGGACTAATTTTGCTTTTAGAGCCGTTATCACCTCTATTACGGGACCACATAAGCATGATGAGATTGAAGTACCTTGGGGAGTTGGTTTAACGGCTTTTAGACCCCACCTAGTGAATAAGTTAAAACGATTAGGTTGGGATCATAATGCGATCATCGGTTTATTGTACGGACATATTAATAAGTATCATCCGTTACTCGATAAGTTATTACAAGAGCTTATTAATGAATCCAATATAAAACATCGAATAACAACAGGTACCCAAAGAAATCCATCTCTAAAGCAAGGCTCATTTCAACGAGTGTTTATTAGTAAATTTAAAACGGATGTGACAGACCTATCGCTCGGTGTGAGTATTTTAATCTGCCGCGCTTTCAATGCTGAGTTAATTGGCCTTAGTAATCGAAAGGTTACTGTAGTATTCTCTTTAATTGCTGGGATATCCTGTAAGCCATTACACCACATGTATCGCGAAAGTAGATGTAGACGGTTAAACAAGTAATGGATAGGGACGATCAGCAGCGAAGCCCCTACAGTCTTAGGACTATGGAGAACGTTCGACGGTCATCGCTGAAATGCGAGTAGAGCTCAAGTGAGCAGAAATAGGAGACACCTAAACAGATAATGCTGTAGGTGAAGATATGACCTGACCTTATATGAAAATATAAGCGGGTGTCTTAGCACACCGGGTTGACTTAACGACTCAACTGGACAACGTGGACTTCGACGGTAGACTATTGCCGTCGCTTATAAACCTCTTTAACTGCTGGAAACTCCTTATAGGACAATCAGCAACTAAGCTTCTATGTAATGATAGAAGAAAGCTCAACGACCATCGAAAGCACATCTGTGAAAAGATGGAAGCAAGTAGAGTAGGTTTCAAGTGAAACCGAAACGGGAGGCTACTTTGTAAAAAAGTAGAAGATATGGTCTGACCCTATAGGTAACTATAGGCTGGTATGATTTCGTACCGCTTCAGCGTAACGCCCTGAAGGGACAGTAGGATGCTCTCAATGTTACTTTAGCATTGGATAGTGTTGTGTCGGATGCCTGGTATCCGTTTGCACCGATGTTCAATGTTGTACAATTGGATAAACCTGATAAGATATCCAATAATATTCAGATGCCTAAACCGGCCATTCAAACGTTTTCACGTTATATTGGCTTGTTGAGTATCCAGCGTGAGTC
>FSSH01002362.1_pt1 | contig 25694 bp, 26 predicted proteins | sample 1166101 | NCBI WGS metagenome assembly FSSH01 (sample SAMEA32972668, study PRJEB13176) | freshwater metagenome | biome: Drinking water system; feature: Biomass in drinking water that filtered by 0.45 um membrane; material: drinking water | place: USA | collected 2012-12-20 | depth 0 m
TGTGTTCCAGTTTGTTGTAGTACTGCAGCAGGTCGCAATCATTTTGGCTTAAAGCCGGACCAATGCTGCCGATTCCCGAAACTCCCAATGCGACGCGATAGCTGTCAGGATAGATCGAATAACCTTGCAAACCGTAGTAAAGCCGGCCCTGACGTTGTGCAACGATCAGTTGATCATCGTGCTTAGCAAACAGATTCATACCGATGTGCAGATACCCTGCTGCGGTTAAATGGGTAATAGCGAGCAAAAGCATTTCCAGTGCAGTTTCTATGTCAGGTAAGTCTTCCGGATTTATATTTTGTTGCGACTTAAATTTTTCTGGCAGGTGCTGGTAATTTAATAAGTTGATTTGATCCGGGTCGGCCGTTATGATTTTTCCCAGCGTGTATTCAAACTTTTTTACAGTTTGTTTGGGCAATCCATAAATCAATTCCGTTCTTATCGTTTTAAAACCGGCTTGTTGAGCGTCACGGATTGCAAGCAACGTGGCATTCTCTGTCTGAACGCGATGGACGGATTGTTGCACATGATCATCGAAATCCTGAACACCGATAATCGCGCAATTAAAACCTATTTCTTTTAAAGCCTGCATGGATAGATCAGGCATCTGCCGCGAATCGATTTCGATTGAGAACTCACCGTCTTTTATCAGGTTAAAATTTTGTTGGATTGCTTTTAAGATACTGCTTAACTGAGCATCATTAAGCAGCGTCGGTGTGCCTCCTCCGAAATATAGCTGTTCCAGCTTCGGGTCTTCTCTGAAAAACTGCGCTTGTAGTCTTATTTCACGTGATAAGTAATCGAGATAGGTTGATATGCTGTCATTTTTGTCGGCGATGATCTGATTAAATTGACAGTAAAAACATAAAGAACGGCAAAAAGGGATATGCACATATAATGAGATTGGCCGACGGAAGTGCCCCGATTTGCAATTGTTCAGCCAAGTGGAATAGGTGCGCGCATCAAACGTTTCGACAAAATAATCCGTGTCCGGGTACAAACGATAATCAGCATTGTAAACACCGAACCGGCGAATGAGATCGGAGCTGATTTGGAGCAAATCAGTAGATGAATCGGAAAATCGTAGTGGATGCACTGGGAATCTCATTTTATGAAGAACTTTACCCAAAGAAATCTGCATTGATATGCCATCATTGACTGGTTTTCATGGCTAAACATGTCGTGTCGAACGCGATCGATTCAAAAAAGAATATCCACTCTTCCGGCAATATCGTAGAATTATGCTGCGGGTTTGAAGTGTTAATTTTGATTCAGATCAATTAAAGCGTTGAAATGTAATTCTCAATTTGGAAAACACTTTGCTTAACGATACATCGCTACATCATCTCGATATCTCGCACATCCGATCCAGCTGTGCTACTTGCAGTTTGCGCGAGCTTTGTTTGCCTGTCGGTCTTAATGATCAGGAAATTCAGGTTCTGGGTGATGTCGTCAGCTATAAACGGAAAATTCAGCGAGGCGGCTACTTGCATCGTACCGGCTCGCAGTTTCAATCCTTGTTTGCCATTCGCAGCGGATTTTTAAAGACTTGCGTGCTTGAGGAAGATGGACGTCAGCAAGTGACCGGCTTTCACATGAAAGGAGAGCTGTTGGGTTTGGATGCCATCAGTACGGACACTCATACGTGTGATGCGATAGCGCTTGAGGATAGCGAAGTGTGTGAAATTCCCTTCGCCAAGCTGGAAGAGATTAGCCGCACCATCCCTTCTCTCATGCGTCATTTCCATAAAATCATGAGCCGTGAGATTGTCCGGGATCATGGCGTAATGCTGCTACTTGGCAGTATGAAGGCCGAAGAACGTTTGGCATCTTTTCTGCTCAATTTGTCGCGCCGCTTTTTAATGCGCGGTTACTCCGAGTCCGAATTCAATCTCCGCATGACGCGCGAGGAAATTGGCAGCTATCTTGGACTCAAATTAGAAACTGTCAGCCGTGCATTTTCAAAACTGCAAGACGAAAATATCATCACTGTGGATAATAAACACATTCAAATAAACGATATTGCCCGCTTAAGATTGAAAATGGGGAACTCGTCCTGTATCACTTAAAAGTGAATGGCCGCTAAAAAGCCTTAAATCTTTAACGATTGTTATCATATTGTCGCGCTAGAAAAGCGCTCGTCGCACATCCGAATTAATTTCCTGCGTTATTCTGTTCTTCTGTCAACTTGAGTAAGCCAAGGAAAATGCTATATAATGCCGCCATAATTTAACGGTCCATGCGGTAGCGCATGAAACACAAGTTGAATTAAATACACACATTCGCTCTTAATTTTGAATCATTAAAGCGAATGGAGGCTCAATCCATAAGGAGAAATTTATGTCAGTAACTATGCGTCAAATGCTGGAAGCAGGTGTTCATTTTGGTCATCAAACCCGCTTCTGGAATCCAAAAATGGCCCCTTATATCTTCGGTCATCGCAATAAAATTCACATCATCAATCTTGAAAAAACTCTGGTGATGTATGAAGAAGCCATGAAATATGTGCGTCAATTATCAGCAAACAAGGGCGTTATCTTATTTGTCGGCACTAAACGCCAGGCGCGCGACATTGTGCGCGAGGAAGCCCAGCGTTGCGGATCGCCTTACGTAGATCAACGGTGGTTAGGCGGCATGCTGACTAATTTTAAGACCATCAAGCAATCTATCAAGCGTTTACAAGAAATGGAAGTAATGACACAAGATGGAACGCTGGATAAGCTTGTGAAAAAAGAAGCGCTTGATCTTCAGCGCGAATTGGATAAGCTCAATAGCAGTCTGGGTGGCATTAAGGATATGAAAGGATTGCCGGATGCGCTATTTGTCATTGATGTGGGCTATCAAAAAGGCGCAATTACGGAAGCAAGAAAGCTTGGTATTCCGGTTATTGGTGTCGTTGATACTAATCATAATCCCGATAATTTACAGTACATTATCCCTGGAAATGACGATTCGAGCCGGGCAATACGCCTATATGCGCGCGGTGTAGCCGATGCGATTCTGGAAGGACGTAATCAATCGATTCAAGAAATCATTGAAATGAGTGCAGAGGCTGAGCAAAGTTAAGAAATCTGCATTTATTATTTGATAGCTGCCGCATGCGCGGTGGCTATCGGTATTAAATACCATTGAACTGTTTCAAGGTAAGACTTATCAACCTGTGGCGGATTTGTGAAGATTGTTTAATTTGCCATTGAATGTTAAGTAAATTTTAATCTTATCTTGATTAAAATCTATATTCATTCATAAATTAATTTTGTAACTGGAGTAAATATGGCGGAAATTACCGCGAGCATGGTCAAAGAATTGCGTGAAATGACCGGTCTTGGCATGATGGAATGCAAAAAAGCGCTGGCAGAGACTGACGGTGATATGAAAGCGGCAGAAGATCTGTTAAGAATTAAAAGCGGCGCCAAAGCAAGTAAGGCGGCAGGACGAATCGCTGCTGAAGGTGTCATTGGCGCGTATGTTTCGACTGACAGCAAATGCGGCGCACTGGTTGAAGTTAACTGTGAAACGGATTTTGTGGCCAGAAATGAAGATATTATCAATTTTGCCAAAAGCTTGGCCGGGTTGATAGCCACAAAAAATATCACGGATGTTGCAGTATTAAGCGAAGCGGCGCTGCCGGGCGGTGAAACTGTTGAAACGGTTCGTAAAGCGTTGATCATGAAACTGGGTGAAAATATCAGCATCCGCCGCTGCGGACGTCATGAAACACAAGGTCAGCTGGCTTATTACCTTCATGGCACTAAAATTGGTGTAATGATCGATTATACCGGTGGTGATGAAGTGCTAGGCAAGGATCTGGCTATGCACATTGCCGCAAGTAAACCCATGTGCGTTTCCAAAGAGCAAGTATCCGCTGATGTTTTGGCACACGAGCGGCAGATCTTCACGGCACAAGCGGCTGATAGCGGTAAACCGGCGAATATCATTGAAAAAATGGTCGATGGCCGCATTGCAAAGTATCTGGCTGAAATCACTTTGTTAGGTCAGCTTTTTGTCAAGGATCCGGAACAAACCGTAGAAAAATTGCTGGCCAAAAAATCCGCTAAAGTAAACGCGTTTACGATGTTTGTGGTTGGAGAAGGGATAGAAAAGAAATCCGAGAATTTTGCGGAAGAAGTGAAAGCCCAGATGGAACAAGCAAAGTAACACGAGTTATCATCATTTCCAATTAACGATCAATGACCGCTGTTGCCTATAAACGTATTTTACTGAAGCTATCCGGCGAAGCCCTGATGGGTGAAGATAAGTATGGGATCAACCATGCAGTGATGGGCAGAATTGTTGCTGAGATCCAAGAGATCAGTAAATTAGGTGTTGAAATTGCCATTGTGGTTGGCGGCGGAAACATTTTTCGTGGCATGAAGTCCGCCAATGACGGGCTTGAGCGCGTTACCGCGGATTATATGGGTATGTTAGCCACTGTGATGAATGCCCTGGCACTGCAAGACGCCATGAAGCTCGTCGGCTTGGTGCCGCGAATACAGTCTGCTTTACGCATCGAACAAGTCGTGGAACCTTATATTCGCGGACGTGCCATTCGTTATCTGAAAGATGGCAGGGTGGTAATTTTTGCGGCAGGAACCGGCAATCCTTTTTTTACCACTGATACCGCAGCCGCTTTGCGAGGCATGGAAATGAATGCGGATATCATGCTTAAGGCAACCAAGGTGGATGGCATTTATACCAGTGATCCGAAAATTAATCCGGATGCGACGCGCTTTCATCAATTATCTTTTGATGAAGCGATCGCGAAGAATTTACAGGTCATGGATGCAACAGCGCTGACGTTATGCCGGGATCAGAAATTACCGCTCAATGTATTCAGTATTTTCAAGACTGGCGCTCTTAAACGTATAATAACAGGAGAAGATGAAGGAACGTTGGTGACGGTCTGATGCTACGATAGTCGGGTCTTCTGAAATAGATTCAAGAGGGATAGGATATTATGATTGCCGATGTAAAAAAATCCGCTGAACAAAAGATGCAAAAAAGCCTGGAAGCATTGAAAGTGGATTTGAGTAAAGTTAGAAGCGGGCGAGCACACACTGGCATACTGGATCATGTCACAGTCGATTACTATGGCACGCAAACGCCGATCAATCAAGTTGCCAATATCAACTTGATTGATGCGCGCACGATCGGTGTTATCCCTTGGGAAAAGAAAATGGCTAATGCCATTGAAAAAGCTATCCGTGAATCCGATCTGGGTTTAAATCCGATGCCGGTAGGCGAAACTATCCGCGTACCGATGCCGGCGCTTACCGAAGAGCGCCGCCGCGATCTGTTCAAAGTGGTAAAACATGAAGCGGAAGCCGTGCGTGTTGCCATGCGCAATATCCGCCGGGACGCGAATGCGCACCTGAAAGACTTATTAAAGGCTAAAGAAATATCGGAAGACGAAGAGCGCCGCGGGCAAGACGAGATTCAAAAGTTAACCGATCGATATATCTTAGAAATTGATAAGGTTTTACAGATTAAGGAAGCCGAACTGATGGCGGTTTGATATGCCTCAAGGTCCGAGTTCAACCCGAGAAATACCCGAAACAGGTTCAATACCCAAACACATTGCTATTATTATGGATGGTAATGGCCGTTGGGCACAAAGCCGTTATATGCCGCGGATTGCCGGACATAAGCAAGGTGTCGAAACAGTTCGCGGTGTTATTAAAGCCTGTATGGAACGCGGTGTTGCTTTCCTTACATTATTTGCCTTCAGCAGCGAAAACTGGCGGCGGCCTACCGATGAAGTTATGTCTCTGATGCAACTGTTTCTTGGCGCATTGGAGCAAGAAATCACCAAATTGCATGAAAATGGCATCCGTTTTAAAGTCATCGGCGACATATCAAGATTCGATCCTAAAATCGTAGAATTCATTCACCTTGGTGAGCAGCTCACCGCCAACAATACGCGTCTCACATTTACGATTGCGGCCAACTATGGCGGCCGCTGGGATATCATGCAAGCCATGCGCAAAATGATGGCGCAGTCAAAAGATCTGCCGCTTAATTTTGAAGAAGAAAGCTTGGCACAATATCTGTCCATGAGTTATGCACCTGAACCGGATTTATTTATCCGCACCGGCGGTGAGTATCGCATCAGTAATTTTTTACTATGGCAGCTGGCCTATACTGAATTATATTTCATCGATACACTATGGCCGGATTTTGACGAGCATGAGCTTGAACTGGCCATTCAATCTTATCAGCAGCGCGAGCGCCGCTTTGGCCGCACGAGTGAGCAGCTGCAAATGACACTATCCGCCGAAGGATAAAAAGATTACCTTTCATGCTTAAAACCCGCATCCTCACTGCAGTCGTTATTCTTCCCTTGTTTTTATCGGCGCTGTTTTTATTACAAGATATCTTTTGGGTCATCGTAATACTTTCATTGACGATAATCGGATCGCGCGAGTGGAGCCGGTTGGCGGGATTTTCAGTAAGGAATACCATTATTTTTATGCTCCTGACCACATTCGTCGGGGGAGAATTGTTGTTTCAAATGAGTGAATCGTTAAAAGCGAATACTTACTCTCCGGATTTAATCTGGGTTTATATTTTGTCCGCAGCTTTTTGGATCATCAGTGTACCGCCCTATCTGAAACAGCTTTACGCAATAAAAAATCCGCTTATTTTGATGCTGACCGGATGGATACTCTTGTTGCCCACTTGTCTTGCGCTCTATCAATTGCGTGCCATCAGCCCGGAGCTGTTACTGGGTTTTATGGCAACCATCTGGATTTCCGATAGTGCAGCTTATTTCGCTGGAAGATCATTCGGTAAACACAAACTTGCTCCCCAGATTAGCCCGAATAAAACTTGGGAAGGTGTAGCCGGTGCTCTAGTTGCGGTATTACTTTATGGTCTGATCTGGGATTTCTGGTTTATTGAAGAATCCTTAGCGGCGAAATTGATACCATTGCTACTGTTTATGGCGATATTAGGTATTATCGGGGATTTATACGAATCGCTGATGAAACGTCAGGCCGGTGTTAAGGATAGTGGAAATATTTTGCCAGGTCACGGTGGAATTTTGGATCGAATCGATGCTTTGACTTCTTCACTGCCATTTGCCATTTTGGCCTTACTTATTTTTTATTCACCCGCGTCATGAAAACTACCCGTCAAATCACCATACTCGGCTCCACCGGCAGCATCGGAGAGAGCACACTCGATGTTATCGCGCGGCATCCGGATCGCTTTCAAGCGTTCGCATTAACGGCCAATCACAGTGTCGAAAAAATGCTCGCACAATGCCAGCGCTTTCAGCCGCGATACGCGGTCATGCTGGATACAGCCAGCGCTGGGCAATTGGCCGATGCAATCAAAGCAGCCGGTATCCGGACGGAAGTTCTGGCCGGTATCGAATCGCTGGAAAAAGTCGCTTCACATCCTGAAGTGGATGCCGTGATGGCTGCTATTGTGGGCGCTGCCGGCATCCGCCCAACGTTTGCGGCAGCACGAACCGGGAAACTGGTATTGCTGGCCAATAAAGAAACGCTGGTCATGGCCGGGCGTATATTCATGGATCTGGTAAAACAGCACAACGCCACGCTATTGCCGATCGACAGCGAACATAACGCCATCTATCAATCATTGCCGCATCATTTCAATGGCAACTTGGCGGCAGCGGGCATCAGCCGTATTTTACTGACCGCTTCGGGTGGACCATTCCGGCGAGCACCGCTGGAATCACTCGCGAGCGTGACACCGGAGCAAGCCTGTGCGCATCCGAATTGGGATATGGGGCAGAAAATCTCGGTGGATTCCGCCACCATGATGAATAAAGGATTGGAAGTGATCGAGGCGCATTGGCTGTTTGAGGCGCCACCGGAGAAAATCCAGGTGGTGGTTCATCCGCAAAGTGTCATTCATTCCATGGTTGCCTATGTCGATGGCTCGGTCATTGCGCAATTGGGGAATCCGGATATGCGCACACCCATTGCCCATGCGATGGGCTTTCCCGAGCGGATAGAAAGCGGTGTATCGGCTTTGGATATGTTCAAGGTTGCTCACCTGGATTTTGAAGAACCTGATTTTAAGAAATTTCCGTGTTTGGAATTAGCTTACCAAGCACTCGCCGCAGGCGGAAATATGCCCGCAGTGCTCAATGCGGCCAATGAGATCGCAGTGGAATCGTTTCTTAAAAGACGTATGCCATTTACCGCTATCCCGGTCATGATTGCGCATGCCATGAAAACTGTGCGGCAAGAAGAAATGTCGACATTGGATGATGTATTGAAAACAGATACACTGGCCCGTGATGCAGCGCGGAATTGGCTTGCAAACTTGCAATAATCCGCGTAAGAAAATTGTTATAGTGACTAGATTCTATTTTCCTGAATTAATGATAGTATCGCGTATTATTCAATCAGCATCAGCAGTGAAATGATAAGTATCGTGCGGTCACAACCCTCCCTCTACCTGCATCTCTTACGTAATAATCCAATATGTCAATAACCTATACTATCATTTCGTTCATACTGGCCCTGGGTATATTGATTACATTTCATGAGTTTGGCCATTATCTGGTGGCACGCTGGAATGGTGTGAAAGTGCTGCGATTTTGCATTGGATTCGGTCAACCTATTTTCCGCAAGCGCTGGGGAAAAGACCGGACAGAATGGGTGATTGCCGCTATTCCATTGGGTGGCTATGTCAAGATGCTGGATGAAAATGAAGGCAGCGTTGCAGCGGAGGATTTGCCGCGCGCATTCAACCGTCAGCCAGTCGCACGGCGTTTCGCTATCGTAGCTGCCGGCCCTATAGCCAATTTTTTGTTGGCGATTGTTTTATATTGGCTGCTTTTCATTCTCGGTGTTAACGGCATGAAGCCCGTGGTGGGTCCGGTTGAACCCGCTACGGCTGCTGCTCAGGCGCAATTTGTAGAAGGCGAGACCATTGTCAGCATCGAAAACGAGCCGGTCGCCAGCTGGCAGGATGCGCGTTGGGCTTTATTACGCTACGCCATCGATCAATCCGCGAATGTAACGATACAAACCATTAATAAAAATGGCGAAATCAATTTGCGCAAATTGGATCTGAGCCGTGTCGATCCGGATAAGCTCAATGAAAATTTTCCAGGCATGATTGGGCTTACCAGTTATCAACCCATCATCAAACCTGTCATTGGACAAGTCATAGCCGGTGGTGTTGGCAACAAAGCCGGGTTACAGGCAGGCGATGAAATCATCGCTGTCTATGATACGGAAATCCATACTTGGATGGACTTTGTCAAAGAAATACGCGCAAGCCCCGGACGGACACTGGAGCTGGAAATTTTACGCAGCGGCGAAATGATTGCGCTGACTGTTATGCCGGAAACAACGGTTGAAAATGGTAAGCAAGTCGGCAAAATCGGTGTGGCGCCAGTTGTCAATCAGGCTGAGTTTGACGAATTGCTCGTTACCGTCAGTTATTCTCCCGGCAAAGCATTCCAAAAAGCCATCGAGAAGACTTGGGAAACGACCATACTGACATTGCAAATGCTGTCTAAAATGATCACGGGTGACGTTTCACTGAAGAATGTCAGCGGGCCGATCTCTATCGCCGATTATGCCGGGCAATCCGCACAGATGGGATTGGTATCTTATCTCGCTTTTCTGGCATTGATCAGTGTCAGTATCGGTGTTTTAAACTTATTGCCGATCCCGATTCTGGATGGCGGGCACCTTATGTATTATCTGATTGAAATCATCAGAGGCAATCCGCTTCCTGACAAAGCCATCATTATTGGGCAGAAAATTGGCATGGCCATGCTGTTTACTCTGATGACATTTGCCATCTATAACGATATTAACCGGCTCATTACTGGCTAGATAATGAAATTCCAGCATTTTGCCGTTGCAGTTGTCAGCTTCTTTTATGCGTTCTCCTGTTGGGCCAGCGATTCTTTCATTGTCAAAGATATCCGTGTTGAAGGCATACAACGTACCGAAGCCGGCACGGTATTCAGCTATCTGCCGATTAAAGTCGGCGATGCCATGAATGAAGACAAAGCTACCGAGGCGATCAAGGCGCTGTATGCAACCGGTTTTTTCAAGGATGTAAAATTAAAGTCCGAAAACAACATCTTGATCGTTGAAGTTGTAGAGCGGCCGGCGATTGCGCAAATCAGTATCAATGGCGCGAAGGAATTCGAGAAAGACAAGCTGCTTGAAGGATTAAAACAGGCGGGCATATCGGAATCGCGCATTTTCAGCCGCTCATTGCTGGAAAGAGCGGAGCTGGAATTGAAGCGTCAATACATCAGCCGCGGCAAATACGCCGTCAAAATTACCACAACCACAACCCCTCTTGAACGTAACCGTGTGGCGATTAATTTTGACATCAAGGAAGGACGCACAGCTCGAATTAAAAAAATAAGTTTTGTCGGTAATGAAAAATTTCCCGACAAAGAGTTGCGTGGCATATTGGTTCTCAGAAAACCTGATTTACTGAGCTGGTTCACCAAGAATGACCAATATTCAAAGCAGAAACTAGCTGCCGACTTGGAAACGCTGCGCTCTTATTATTTGGATCGAGGCTATCTTGAATTCAATATTGAATCAACGCAAGTATCGATTACGCCGGACTTACGCGACATCTATATCACCGTCAACGTGACAGAAGGCGCGCAATATACCGTCTCCGATATCAAAGTGGCTGGCGATACCATCGTGCCGGAAGAAGAATTGCGTAAACTGATTTTACTCAAAAGCGGCGCGGTATTTGCCCGGCAAAAGCTGACCGAGTCGATCAAATCCATGACTGACCGACTTGGTGACGATGGTTATGCCTTTGCCAATATCAATGCATCGCCGGAAATCGATCATGAAAAACGCCAAGCTGGATTTACATTCTTTGTTGATCCGGGCCGCCGGGTTTATATCCGGAAAATCAACATCACAGGTAACGACCGTACGCGAGACGAAGTGATCCGGCGCGAGTTCCGGCAAATGGAAGGCGCTTGGTATTCCACGAAAAATATCAATCTCTCCAAAATACGTGTGGATCGCTTATTTTTCTTCAACAGCGTCAATGTCGAAACACCTGCCGTACCCAATAAAACAGATCAGGTGGACATTAATGTCAAGGTCGAAGAGAGGCCAACCGGATCTATCATGTTCGGTGCCGGTTATTCGCAACAACAGGGCATTATTCTGAATGGCTCGGTTTCTCAGAACAATATTTTTGGTACCGGTAATTTTTTCAGTCTGGATGTGAATACCGGTCTTATCAATAAAACCTATGCCGCCTCATTCACCAATCCCTATTTTACCGTAGACGGAGTCAGCCTCGGCTTTGATGTTTACAAGCGGGATTTGAATACCCGCCCCTTAACGCAGGTGGGTGCATTTAAAACGGAAACTGTCGGGGCAGGTGTCCGCGTGGGTATACCCATTGCCGAAGGCGACATCGTTTCTTTTGGATTGGCTGCGGAAAATACGCATATCGGTACTTTTGAGGATAGTCCGAGGCGTTACCTGGACTTTGTCAAGGAATTCGGCACTTCGACCAATAATTTTCCATTTACCGTCAGCTGGGCGCGAGACCGCCGTGACAGCGCCATCTGGCCCACTTCCGGTACGACGCATCGATTTTTCGTTGAAGCCAGCGTGCCAGGGGGAGATTTGAATTATTATAAAGTCAGCTACAATCAAAAATGGTATTTTCCCATTACCGATTTCTTCACTTTGATGCTAAATGGCGAAGCCGGTTACGGTGACGGATATACCGGAAATTCATTGCCGTTCTTCAAAAACTTTTTTGCTGGCGGTAATAACTCCGTCAGGGGATATAATTTGAACTCTTTGGGTCCTCGCGATCAGTTTACAAATACTTCAAACAGCAATTCAATCTTGTTCGCCGTTGGCGCCAGCAAGCGTGTTGTGGGTAATATCGAACTGATGTTTCCGGTTCCCTTTATGAAGGACGATCGATCGTTGCGCCTGAGCACATTCCTGGACGGTGGTACCACATTCAATAAATTCGGCGATCTGAATAATTTTATGCGTTACTCGGCCGGACTGGCGCTTACCTGGGTCTCGCCGATGGGACCATTGAAGGTCAGTATTGCAGAACCATTAAATGATCAACCCGGCGATAATTTGCAAAGATTCCAGTTCATGTTCGGGCAACAATTCTGATTTAGTTGAGATTCCGATAGTGTATATGTTGAAGCAACAAATCAATCAACAGCGGCGCAATTGGGTTATGGCGGTAACTGCCGCGGCCATTGCCTGCGGACTCACGGTTGCGGTTGCTTTTGCTGGCGATATCAAAATCGGCGTAGTAAATACCGAAAAAATTCTGCGCGAATCCGCGCCAGCGATCCAAGCGCAGAAAAAAATCGAGCAGGAATTCGTGCCGCGTGACGAAGAAATCAAGAAAATGGCTTTGGAAGCCAAGAACCTGCAAGAAAAGCTCGAGAAAGACAGCATGAAGATGGAAGAAACCGAGCGGCGCAACCTGGAAAGAAACCTCGCGAATCTGAGCCGAGAATATCAACGCGCGCAGCGCCAAATGCGCGAAGATCTGAGCGTGAGGCAGAATGAAGAATACAGCGTCATCCTGGAGCGCACCAATCGCGCTATCAGCAAAATCGCCGAAGCGGAAAACTATGATCTGATATTACAATTGCAAGACTCGGTTTATAGAAGCCAGCGCATCGATATCACGGATAAAGTGATTAAAACGCTCGACAAGGAATAACCAGTCAATTCAGTCAATGCTGATCGCGTCCCAAGGGCTAAAAAGGAAAATAAAATGAGCACCATGAATATTCACGAAATCTTAAAATACTTACCGCACCGCTACCCGATTTTACTGGTAGACCGGGTCATTTCATATGAAGCGGGCAAGGATATCGTCGCATTAAAAAATGTTTCCATTAACGAACCGTTCTTTTCCGGACATTTCCCGCATCATCCCGTCATGCCCGGTGTTTTGATTGTCGAAGCATTAGCGCAAGCTGCCGCGATTCTGACTCTAAGAACCGAAGACACGGTTAACAGAGAAGACACGGTGTACTATTTTGTCGGTATCGACGGCGTCCGTTTCAAGAAACCGGTTATCGCCGGTGATCAGTTAATCCTCAAAGTCGCCATCGAACGGCAAATCAAAGGATTGTGGAAGTATTCGGCGCGCGCCGAAGTCGATGGGCAGCTCGTGACGGAAGCCGAACTGATGTGCACCTCCAGAAGTGTCTAGGATCCAATCCTATCGATTGAAATAGAGATTGGCAGCGGGAGAACTGAAGCATCGTAACGCCATGTGTCAATGAGCTGATTTGCGGCGTCGACGAAGCTGGGCGGGGACCCCTTGCCGGACCCGTTTATGCAGCCTGTGTGGTACTGAAAGCCGATTACCCAATCACTGGACTAGCCGATTCTAAAAAGCTCAGTGAAAACAAGCGCGATGCGCTTGCAATCATGATCAAACAACATGCTGCCGCATGGGCCGTGGCATCGGCTACAGTCGAAGAAATCGATCAGCTCAACATCCTGCAAGCAAGCCTATTGGCTATGCAACGTGCCGTGAAAAGTCTGCCGTTTGTGCCTGATATCGCGCTCGTCGATGGCAATCAAAGTCCGCGCTTGCTATGTCCGGTGCGCACCATCATCCGAGGTGACAGTCTGATACCCGCTATTTCAGCCGCTTCCATTCTAGCCAAAACTGCACGTGATGCAGAAATGAAGCGATTGCATCAGCTTTATCCATGTTATGGCTTTGATAAGCACAAAGGCTATGGAACCAAAGCGCATTTGGCTGCACTGCAAGAATATGGCGCTTGTAAAATACACCGGCAAAGTTTTGCGCCGGTCAATGCCTTAAACCTGCGATGATTATTGAATCACCACGATGATTTTCATACCGCACCATCTTTTAAAACGACGTAGGATGTGCTGAGCGCAGTGAAGCGCATCACTCGTAATGGATGCCCCTCTCTACCGCGCCGTAAGGTAAATCACAATACCATTGCGCAAGCTTGGCGTTTTGCAGGAAATTACCGGACAGAGACCCATATCACGTGTTCATTTGCGCCCGCTATAGCCGAGATTCGCTCAGTTTGTTCTTCAACAATGTTATGATTTGCTCCTGAATATGAACCCATCGCTGGAGAAATCATGCGTGACTCAGAACCTCAATCCGGTTTGAATTTTAATTTCATCGTGCCAATTGCCATGTTGGCTGTTTTATTGCTGGTGCCTTTTTCGATCAACGCGGTGTTGCATAAGTTGTCGGCTAAAAGGATACATAACCCGGTGATCATGAAATTGCCGCTGGATAGCACGGTGATTACGATTCCGTCCGAGGTGAAACAATATGAGCCGTTCGAGGTGGCGGTCAATCTGGGAACAAAACATCTTGCCAAGTTTTTAAATGAAATTGTAGCGACGGCGTCCGAAGGGACTTCGATACATGGAATTCGCGGTGTCGTGTCACCCAATATGAAGGCTGAGATCGCTGGTGATGATTTTGAAATTGACAGATTGGGCGCGCAGGATCCGGTTTCGGATTATGGCGGTACGGCCAAATGGCGCTGGCGTGTGACGCCGGAATCATCCGGAGAGCAGGTTCTGAAGTTTCAGCTGCATATAGTGACGCAAGATAATGCGCAAACAGACACTAAAGTGCTGGGTCTCGCCGAAGCGAATTTTTCCGTCCAAGCGAATATGTCGGAGTGGATGAAACGGAATGGAATCTGGGTTGCGTTGCTGCTAGCGGTACTTGCAGCGGCCTTTTATGGTTTACGGCGGCGTTACGCGCGTTAGTTACCTATCTGATTTGTATTGAGAATTATAGTAATCGTGTTGAATGATTTTTCCAGGGTGCTTGAAAAAAAATAATTGATCCTTATATCAGGTTTGAAAGTGTATTTTTTGTAACTGTGAAAACGCTGCATTAAATGTAGAGCAATTTGAGATTGAATGAGGCGTTGATGTTGAACTTACACAATGTGCTTTTTTAATTGATAAGGAGAAATTGAGTATGGCTATTACACGTTATGAACCTTGGGGATTGTTAAGTCAACTGCAAAGAGAATTGGAACGCAGCGTCGCTGAGGGTTCTACCGCAACGGCGGAGTGGTCTCCTGCGGTGGATATTAGGGAAGAAGCGGATAAATTTGTTATTCATGCGGATATTCCCGGGGTAAAACCGGAAGAAATCGATATCAGCATGGAAGATGGCGTACTCACCATCAGAGGTGAGAAAAAATCGGAAAGTAAAACCGAAAAAGAAGGCTACAAGCGCGTTGAGCGTACCTACGGTTCCTTCTACCGCCGCTTTAGTCTGCCGGATACCGCTAACGCTGAAGCGATTTCCGCATCGTCAAAACACGGTGTGCTGGAGGTGGTTATACCGAAGCGTGAAGCTGTGCAACCGAAGAAAATTAACGTCACCGCTGCGGCTGAGTAATGCAGTCTTTTTAACGCGCAGGGATGCGAAATGGAGCCTTCGGGCTCCATTTTTATTACACCTGTTTTTGCCAAGCGGGCCAAAGCATGACAAAATTGCCCCCCTTGGTTTATTGAGAAATGCAAAATCAATAACTTGATTAATCCCGCAATCGTTTTTATCCACATTAAACTTCACTGATGCCGCTTATTACACTGGAAAATGCCTGCCTGGCTTTTGGCCACCATGCTTTGCTTGATCATGCCAACTTGCAGCTCAACCCAGGCGAGCGTGCCGGTTTGATCGGTAGAAACGGCGGCGGTAAATCAAGCTTACTGCGATCGTTGGCTGGCGAGATTAAACTCGATGACGGCCGGCTCTGGCGTGCGCCCAATTTAAAGCTGGCGTATGTGCCGCAAGAACCGCTGTTGAATCCCGCCAATACGGTATATCAAGAAGTTTCCACGGGTTTGGGCAATATCAGTCAGATTCTGCTGGATTATCATGCCGTTTCACATGCGTTAAGCGAAACACCGGAAAATACCGAAGCATTGCTGATCCGTCTGCAAGATTTGCAAGGCGCTTTGGAAGCTGACGGCGGATGGAACCTGCAAGCAAAAATAGAAACCGTGATCGATAAACTGAATTTGCCTGCGGATACCTTGATTGATCATCTCTCCGGCGGCTTAAAAAAGCGCGTGGCATTGGCCCGTGCGCTAGTGATATCGCCGGATGTACTGCTACTGGATGAACCGACCAATCATCTGGATTTTTCTTCTATTGAATGGTTGGAAGGATTGCTGCGGGATTTTTCCGGTAGCGTTCTGTTTATCACGCATGACCGCCGTTTTCTCGATAACGTGGCGACCAGAATTATTGAGCTGGATCGCGGAAATTTGCAGACTTTCTCCGGCAATTTCTCCGATTACCAGCGCCAGAAAGCGGAAATGCTCGAAGTCGAGGCGATACATAACCGGAAATTCGATAAATTCCTGGCGCAGGAAGAAGTCTGGATACGCAAAGGAATCGAAGCGCGGCGTACGCGTAATGAAGGCAGGGTGCGAAGACTGGAGGCCTTGCGGCTGGAGCGCGCAGCGCGCCGGGACAAGGTTGGAAAGGCTAATATCAATGTCGACGCGGGTGAGCGTTCGGGTAAGCTGGTTGCTGAGCTGGAGCACGTCAATAAAAGCTATGGTGATAAAGCGATTATCAAGGATTTCTCCTGCCGCATTATGCGCGGTGACCGGGTGGGATTGCTGGGCCCGAATGGTGCTGGAAAATCGACGTTGTTAAAATTGATTCTGGGTGAATTGCAACCCGATTCCGGCAACCTTCAGCAAGGAACCAAGCTGTCGGTTGCTTACTTCGATCAGATGCGCGAGCAGCTCAATGAAGAAATGGTTCTGACGGATACCATCAGCCCGGGTTCCGATTTTGTTGAGATTAACGGTAAACGCAAGCATGTCATCAGTTATCTGGAGGATTTCTTGTTTCCTCCGGAACGCGCCCGTTCGCCTGTCAAATCACTTTCAGGCGGTGAACGCAATCGTTTGTTGCTGGCGCGATTATTTACCCGACCTGCCAATGTGCTGGTACTGGATGAACCCACTAACGATCTGGATATAGAAACATTGGAATTGTTGGAAGCCCTGTTGCAAGACTATTCCGGCACGTTGTTTTTGGTCAGTCATGACCGGGAATTTTTAGATAATGTCGTTACACAAGTAATTGCATTTGAAGGAAATGGAAAATTATGTGAATATATTGGCGGTTATGAAGATTGGATACGTGCAAAACAGTTTGAAGATAATAGCAATCAGCAAAAAACAGTATCGAAGCAGCCGGAAACCTCACCAACCAGTAGTTCTACAGCGGCAAAGCCTGCTCGAACTAAAAAATTGAGTTATCAGGAAGCACGTGAGCTTGAAGCATTACCTGGTAAAATTGATATGTTGGAACGGGAGCAGGCCAAGATTACTTTACGCTTGAACGAACCAACAATTTATCGTGATCACCCAGACGAAGTAAAAGCATTACAAACACGCTTAGCGGCGATTGAAAAAGAATTGACAGACTGCCTTGCAAAATGGGAAGAATTGGAGTCGAAATCTACTGCAAAAATGTAGCTCCGGCAACAAATTTCCCCATAAACAACATGGACATGCTTACACTTATTCATTGACCAAATCGGGCGCATCGTTTAAAGTTCAACTTTTGAGAGAAGGAGGCTTACATGAAACAAAAATCGATTATGAATTTATTACTTGCCTTGGGCATGTTCTTGGCATTTTCGGGAGCAACTCAAGCAGCTGGAGACGCAGCGGCAGCAAAAGACAAGTTATCAATGTGTGAAGGTTGTCACGGAATTCCAGGTTATAAAACAGCTTTTCCTAGCGCTTATCATGTTCCCAAACTGGGCGGACAACATGCAGAATATATCATTAAAGCGTTGGAAGGTTATAAAAGTGGTTCACGTAGCCATCCTACCATGACGGCCTTAGCTAAGACATTGTCTCAACAAGATATCGAAGATCTTGCTGCATATTATTCTAAAAATTAACTGAGTCATTCACGCAAGGAACGAATTATGAAGAATTATTTAATTGCCGCATTAAGCGGAGCAGCGTTGATATTATCAAGTCAAGTAATGGCTGCTGATATTGAAGCAGGTAAAAGTAAAGCAGCTGAAGTTTGTGCTTCCTGTCATGGTGTTGACGGTAATAGCCCGGCACCAAATTTCCCCAAAATTGGCGGACAATACAGAACTTACATCGCAAAAGCATTGAAAGACTATAAATCCGGCACTCGCAATGATCCTATCATGGCGGGAATGACTGCCAATTTGTCACCGGCCGATATTGAAAACCTGGCTTTCTATTATTCCAGCCAGGCAGGTAGTCTGAATTCAAACAAATAATATTTATTTGAACTGACAACGAATTCAAAAGCGGGATAAATACCAGTCGATGGTTTTATCCCGTTTTCATTTTAATTGACCGAACCCAGCTGTTTATCCAAACAATCGAAATAGATGCCGGCATCCGGCATGGACTGCGTACGCTGCGCTTGCCATATCATTTCTGCCAGGCATTCCATCGTCTGATGTGCCGCAACGTGTTCACTTCCGCAATGCTTCTGTAGACGCGCAAATCGCTCGCAAATTCCAACTGGTTGATTAATGGACAACTGTTCTTTGATCGCTACGTGCATGCTCATGTGCAGGAATGGATTCGTATCGCCCATTTCCGGTGAGTAATCCTTATCCAAATAGCGCTCGGGGTCGCTGAGAATGTCATGGTATTCCGGGTGCAGCAGTATGATCTCGAGCGCGATCGTTTCGATACCGGATAATATTTCCCGCTGGCGGTACTTACGCCATGTGTCGAAAAATAATTGCCGCGCTTGTTCTCTCGATGGTTTAAACATAAATAGTGTGATTAGAGTGCAAAATTTTTGTCTTTGAATTCACATAAATGATTGATCGTGCAAATTGCACAGGCCGGTTTTCTGGCTTTGCAAACATACCGGCCATGAAGGATCAGCCAATGGTGTGCATCATGGCGAAATTCCTTCGGTACTGCTTTGAGCAGCTTTAATTCGACTTCCAGAACATTTTTACCAGGTGCTAGTCTAGTACGATTCGAAACCCGGAAAATATGCGTATCCACTGCGATGGTGGGTTCGCCAAATGCGGTGTTCAGAATGACATTGGCAGTTTTACGTCCGACCCCGGGTAATGCTTCCAGTTGTTCGCGCGTACGCGGTACCTCGCTGTGATGATGCTGGATCAGCAATTGGCAGGTTGCCAGAATATTTTTCGCCTTGGTTTTATATAGCCCGATGCTTTTGATACATTCAAGCAAACCCGTTTCACCCAAAGCAAGAATTTTTTCCGGCGTATTGGCATGAGGAAATAATTTCCGTGTTGCCAGATTCACGCTCTTGTCGGTAGCTTGCGCCGATAAAATAACCGCGATCAGCAGTTCAAAAGGAGAATCATATTCCAGCTCGGTAGTTGGATGCGGATTGGTTGATTGCAAACGAGTAAAGATTTCGTGCCGCTTGGCTGAATTCATGTCATTTCACCGGCGGCCGGTTATTATCAGTCCGGGCACGGATGGCCATGGCACGTTTTAAGGCTGCTTGCACGATGGCATTCTTACGTTCTTCCGCTGCAGTTGGGATTATTTCCGGTTGTGCGATGGCTTTAGTGACTGCTTTGGGGCTGGCTTGTTTTGCTTTTGCTAACCGCTGCAATCTGAAGCGATACCGTGAGCGCGCGTTATCGGCGGCTTGTTTCTGCCGTATGCCATCGGTCTTCTCGGCAACGGATACCAGGCTAATACAATCCATGGGGCAAGGCGCGATGCATAACTCGCAGCCGGTGCATTCTGCGGCGATGACTGTGTGCATTTGTTTGCCAGCTCCAACAATGGCATCAACAGGACAAACCCGGGTACAGAACGTGCAGCCGATGCACAACTGCTCGTCGATCCTGGCAACAACTTTACCGGGCCGGGGAAGGCCATGCGACGTGTTCAACGGTTTGGGTGGAACACCCAATAATTGCGCCAATTTCCTGATACCTTCCTGATCGCCGGGCGGACATTGATTAATATCCGCGCGACCTTCGGCTATCGCTTCCGCGTAAGGCCTGCAGCCCGGAAAGCCGCATTTTCCGCATTGCGTTTGCGGCAATAGCGCGTCGATTTCTTCTACCAACAATTGATTCATGCTAATTCGATTCTTTTGCGTGATTAGCACAGATCGCCCGTGCAATTTCCTTAACCAAATCCGGGCCACGATAAATCAAGCCGGTATAGAGCTGTACCAAGCTTGCGCCCGCCGCCAGCTTGTCTTGCGCGTCATGCGCCGACAAGATGCCGCCGACGCCGATAACCGGTATGGCGCCATGCAGTTCACTGTGCAGTTGCTGAATAACCGCTGTAGCGCGTTGCGTCAACGGGGCGCCGCTCAATCCACCGCTTTCCTGTGCGGCTGGCAAGTGCTCGATGCCTGTCCGTGCAATCGTAGTATTGGTGGCAATCACCCCGTCGATGCGATGTTTTATCAGCAGTGCGGCAATCGAATGGATCTGTGTTTCGTCCAGATCGGGGGCGATTTTGACCACCATCGGCACATATTTTCCATGAATTTGCGCCAGCTTGGCTTGTTCCGACTTTAATTGCTCAAGTAACCGGTCGAGTGCATCGGCGCTTTGCAACTGCCGCAAATTCTGTGTGTTGGGCGATGAGATATTGACCGTCACGTAACTGGCATACGGGTAAACCTTCTGTAAACCGATTCGATAATCGTCGACCGCATTTTCCAGCGGGGTATCGAAATTCTTACCGATATTGATACCGAGTATGCCGCGATAAGCTGAATGTCTGACGTTTTCAACCAATTGATCGACGCCATGATTATTGAAACCCAGCCGATTGATGATTGCACTGGCTTCGGGAATACGAAAAATCCGCGGCGCCGGATTTCCCGGTTGCGGCCGTGGCGTGACAGTGCCGATCTCGATAAAGCCAAATCCCAGCATGGCGAGCGCATCCAAATATTCGCCATTTTTGTCCAACCCGGCGGCAAGCCCGACCGGATTGGGAAAATTTAATCCCATGACAGTGCGGGACGGACAAGCGATGACGGCAGGCGTTAATAAACCTAATTTTTTGGCCAGCGCAATGCCATTGAACGTGACGCGATGTGCAGATTCGGGATCAAGCTTAAAAAGGAGCGGGCGAAGAAGTGTGTAGAACATGCCGGGTTTTATTTTGAAGGGTTGCCGATTTGAGCCGATTTTACGAAAGAATGCTGCTATCCAGCAAAACCCACTGATTGTTAATCAAGATTTCAAGCGGTTGAAAATTGGCTTTATAACGCATTTTCCGGTTTTCTTTGATCCAGTAGCCCAGATAAAGATACTCCAAATGATGCTCCCGGCACTGTTCAATCTGCCATAGGATGTTGTAAGTCCCAAAGCTCGCCTGAGCGACCTCGGCATCGTAGAAAGTATAAACCGACGATAGGCCATCCGGCAGCACATCGATAATACTGACCATGCGCAATTGCTCCTTGTCATGGAACTCGACCAATTTGGAATTCACATGACTCTGCAATAGAAAATTGTGATACTGCTCGCGGCAATCATTATCCATGCCACCGCCAAAATGGCGATTGGTCTGATAGCGTTGATAAAGCGCGTAATGCGCCGGTTTGTAATGCAATGGATGCACGGTGGCGGATAAATGCTGATGTTGTTTCCAGGCACGGCGCTGTGCGCGCTTAGGCACAAAGTCGGTTACCTTGACCCTTACGGAAAGACAAGCATGACAATGTTCGCAGCATGGCCGGTAGGTATAATGGCCGCTGCGGCGGAAACCGGCTTGTACCAATTTTCCATAAGCTTGCGCATCGATATGATGTTCCGGTGTGACCACCTCGGAGCAAGCGAGCTTGCCGGGCAAGTAACTGCATGAATAAGGATTGGTGGTATGAAATTTAAGCACGGGTATCTTTCATTATTCGATTGGAATGCGATCAAAATTCCATGTGTTGCCGGGCTCGATTCCGGTTATTAAGTCATCCAATGTTTGACTGAATTCCGTTCGTGAAATTTCCCGCGCACCCAAAGACGCCAGGTGGCTGGTTCTGACCTGGCAATCAATCAAGCCAAATTCCCAATATTGTAGCTGCTTTACCAGGTGTACGAAGGCGATTTTTGATGCATCCGGCTGGCGCGAGAACATCGATTCGCCAAAAAACACTTTTCCTAGCGCAACACCATAAAGCCCGCCGATGAGTTCACCATTGACCCAGGTTTCCACGGAGTGTGCCAGCCCCATTTTGTGAAGCGCGCTATAAGCGGCCACCATTTGCGGGTGTATCCAAGTACCTGCTTGATCTCCGCGCGGCGCGGCACAGGCTTGCATGACCTGGGTAAAACTGCGGTCCGTGCAAATGTGGTAATGGTCTTTTTTCAGCGTCTTGCGTAATGACCGGGAGATCTTTAATTCGGCAGGAAACAGCACCATTCGGGGATCCGGACTCCACCAAAGGATTGGATCGTCTTCATTGAACCAGGGAAAAATGCCCTTGCAATAAGCCGCAAGCAAGCGTTGCGGTGATAGATCTCCTCCCACAGCCAATAACCCGTTGGGCTCGGTAAGCGCATTTTCCACGGGTGGAAACGGTGTAAAAGAGTTCATTTTGGGAATAATTTCTCTATCTATTTAATTCAGCAGTGATTTTATCAAATCGTTGTTTGGGAAAATATGTGACATATATCCCGAAGCAATACAGTGCACGTCATTTAGTCAAATATCCCATTGAATATGGATAAATGTCCCGATTTTGGGGCTGTTTTAAATCAAGCACTTCTGCTGCAAGCAGCAAAGTATTAACGGCGTTCTTCATTGAGGTTGATGCAGATCAATGTATCTGTATATCTTTTTTTTTATGCTGTCGCGGTTGAAGTCAGTTGCTAATAAAAAAACCAACCCTCTGAAGGAGAATTTTATGAAGTATTTATCATGTAATAAAAAATTAACCGTCAATCTTCTTGCCGGTTCGCTTTTAGCCGCTAGTGCGATGGCTGCGCCTCAAGCCGTGGCAGGTGATGCAGCTGCTGAGCGTATTAGGCAATTAGAACAAAGCTTGCAGGCCATTCAAGTTGAATTACAAAGAATGAAATCTGAATCCGCTCAGGCTGCACAAAAGGTTAAAAGTATAGAACAAACCGCTACTCAGACAGAAAAGAAAATAAATAGTCTTGAAGAGAGAAAGGATGCATTGGCAGAAAAAGTAGATCCTCTAACGCAACGGATCGGTTCAGATATCACAGAAAAAACTCGTATGCTGCACTTCCGTGGTGGTTTTACACACCAAATGAATCAGCGTAACGGCTCAAGCATACAAAGTATTGTCGCGCCGATTGGAGCTCAAGATCAGGCTGGTCAAGATGGATGGTATGTGGGTGCAGGTATTGATTGGGGATTGACCAGAGATATGTGGGGGTTTATGCCAAAAACGACTGTCTTTGCGGAATTGATGTTTGAATATAAACAATTTGGCAACCATGTCCAGGGCAACGCGCTGGCAAATGCGCCTACTATGTTAGTGGGCGCTCCGCAGAATCCGATTAATGTAACAGTCAGTCAGTTCACTTTAACAGCATCTCCTAAAATCAAATTTTTTGAAGGCTCTAAAATTAGACCTTGGATTATTCCTGCAGGTTTAGCGATTCATGTTATGAGTCCAACGTCTGAAGCCATTACGTATTTAGCGCCAGGCATCCAGTTTGGCGCAGGTGTTGATTACAATATTTGGAAAGATTTCTTTATCGGTATTGATGGCCGCTATCAATTGGTTAATAAGACAGATGGTGTTAATTTGAGCGGCATGACTGCGGGTGGTTACATTGGAATCGGCTTTTAAAGCATAGTTCATCTTTCTCTTTATTGCTCCGTACGCAGCAGCCAGAAGATTATCAGCGCGTAACGAAGCCTTGGCACCTCGCTATTTTTTAGTGAGGTGTTTTTTTATGCGCATTTCCGGAGTGCTGGCGAGCTTGCATGCTGCCTATGATTTAACGTGCTGGTGTTTTGATGGAAATATACCCGGTAGGCTTGTTGCCAGTCGATTCTAGTTCGATTCGGTTGGCAAGCAATATGCTGACGCATGACACATAGCCGTTGGATACATTTATTTTATATCAAGATGATAAAGCCCAACTGCCAGCTTAAGCTGGCAGTTGGGCTTTATAGTGACGATTAAGATTAATGTCCTACAGGATTCCGCTGTGCAGCTGTTAAACCGCTTTTCCATACATCCGGCAGGTTTTGCACCCAGCCGTTGTAGACATTCGGTACAGCCAGAACTCCCTGTCCGCCGAATCCAGGCAAGCTGCTCACAGTGTCATCCTTGGCGGTGCTTGGAGTATCCACCAGAGAAACATAGCCAGCAATATGCGCATCGCTGATATCGCCATTATTGTCCGGATCGATATCAACCACCGTCAGCCGGTTACCGAATTTGGTGGTAACGTAAGCGTAGTAACCGCCACCTTCTTTCGCACCAAAGTTGGCGCCATGGCAACCCGGATCGCAAGGCAACATTTTGACGATTTTGTCAGTCTTGGTATCGACGATGACAATCTGTCCGCCAGTAGCAGCGATTACGACGGCCTTACCATCCGGAGATACCGGTGATTGAATCGGCAGAACACCCACTGCTATCGCTCCGTTGCCATCATTGTCGGCAAAACTGCCATCGATAGGATTGTAATCCGCAATCAAATTGATGGTTTTCAACAACGCGCCGTTTGCGCCATCAACAACCGATAGCGAATGATGCAACAGGTTGGCTGCGTAGATTTTGCTGGAATCCGGCATCATACCGATGGCGATCGGATGAGCGCCCGGGGCATTATTTCCCGTTGGGGTACGTGCATGGATTCCGCCAGTAGCACCATAAATACCGATATCATTGGTGTTGATGTTCGGTGTCACAATCTTGGTGCCATCAGCGCTTACCCAATGACCGTGCGGATTAGCTGAGGTATGACCATGCGCCTGAGTCGGCAACATTTTGCTGACAGTGGTGGTGCCGGCAGGAATGATCGCAACACCGTTCTCGCCGTTGATCGCGATGGTAAGATCATCGTTGGTAGGCAGCGTCACTACATGCGACGGCGTATTACCAACGGTGATGTTTTTGATCAAGGCGCCTGTTTCACGGTTAATCATCGATAACTTGGTATCGAACCACTGGGTTTGATAAATCACCGATTGATCGCGATTGGTCCACATGTTATGCGGGTTGTTGTTGTTGATTTCCGGCAATGCAACCTTCCGTTTAACCGTCCAGTTGGTGGTATCTACCACTGTCGTGGTGCCGGGTTTGTATTTTCCGGCAGTTTTTTCAAATTGCGTATTAACCCACACTTCCCCAACACCGGGTTTTTCGGGTGCTGCGCCAACAGCTAAAGGCGCATCGATCACATTCAGTGCGGATAACGCTAAGGCTAAACCGCCGTCTTCAATGTTTCCAAACGGGGCGCCGGAAATTCTAACCGGTAAAGTTGGAAATTTTAAGTTCCAGACACCGGTGGAATAATCCTGCCAATTGCTGGGTGAGGTAGCCACGAAGAACGTTCTTAATAAACGAACGGCCAGATCGCTGCTGGTAGGTAATCCAGCAATGCCGGTAACCAGGTCGATCTTATAATCCATTGCCGGGTTACCTAAATCGAGTCCTTCGGTTTCCGGATCATCGACAATCACCGCACCGAACATGTA
>FSSH01003148.1_pt5 | contig 25622 bp, 21 predicted proteins | sample 1166101 | NCBI WGS metagenome assembly FSSH01 (sample SAMEA32972668, study PRJEB13176) | freshwater metagenome | biome: Drinking water system; feature: Biomass in drinking water that filtered by 0.45 um membrane; material: drinking water | place: USA | collected 2012-12-20 | depth 0 m
CTGGCGGCATGGCGGGTTTTCCTCCTCGGCACAGTGCCGGCCCTCATCGGCAGCTACGCGGTCTACTACGCCCTCGACGTCACCGACCTGATGCCGCCCCGGCTGATGCCGCTGACCGGTGCGGTGCTGATCGGCCTCGCCTTCGTGGCTTTCGTCCAGTCGCTGGCCGACGCGCTGCTCTCGCCCGACAAGCCGGCCTGGCGCCTCGCACCCGTGAGCGATGCAGCTGCTTCGCGGCTGACGCTGCTGGCGGTGAGCATCGCCATCGTCATCTCGGTGGTGAAATCCATCGAGGCCCTGAATTCCGGCATCTCGGCGGCCCTTCCGGTCTCGATCGTCACGCGCGGGATCGGAGCGCTCGCCACGGTCCTGATCCTCGCCATCGGTTTGCACCGGTTCGCCGACACCCAGGAACAGGAGGAGGCCTGCCTCGGACCCTACGTCCCGCCGGACAACACCACGACCATCGGTGGCCCTGCACGTCTGCTCGGCTGGGCGGCGGTGGCCGGCGTCGGCGCCGCGGCGGTGGTCGGCTACGTCGCCTTCTCGGCCTTTCTCATCGACCAGCTCGTCTGGGTCGCGAGCCTGTTCGCGCTGCTCTACCTGCTCATCGCCAGCGCCGACACCTTCATCGGCGGCGCACTGACGGATCAGACCCGTGTCGCCACCGCCCTGCAGGCCAATACCGGCCTGCGCAAGCGGTCGATCAACCAGATCGCGGTCCTGGCGACGGGCTTTGCCCGCGTCGCGCTGATCCTGATCGCGGTGCTTCTCGCTCTTGCTCCCTGGGGGCTCGATTCGACCGACGTCCTCACCTCGGTTCGCACGGCCTTCTTCGGCTTCAAGGTCGGCGACGTCACGATCTCGCTCTCGACGATCGCCCTTGCCATCATCATCCTCGGGGTCGGAGTCGCGATCACCAAGGCGATCCAGCGCTGGCTTGAGAAGACCTACCTGCCCGCCACCGATCTCGATGCGGGCCTTCGCAACTCGATCTCGACGGTGAGCGGCTATTGCGGCTTCCTGCTCGCCCTGGCCCTGGCGTTCTCGTATCTCGGCCTGAGCCTCGAGAAAGTCACCATCGTCGCCGGTGCACTCTCGGTGGGTATCGGTTTCGGCCTCCAATCCATCGTCAACAACTTCGTCTCCGGACTGCTTTTGCTGTGGGAGCGGCCGATCCGGGTCGGCGACCAGGTCGTCATCGGCGACAGCGAAGGCATCGTGAAGCGTATCTCCGTGCGCTCCACCGAGATCCAGACCTTCGACCGGTCGGCCGTCATCGTCCCGAACTCGAACCTGATCTCGGGCGTCGTCAAGAACAGGGTGAGGGGGGACCGGACAGGGCGCGTCATCATCCCGGTCAGCGTCCTGCGCAGCCAGGACCCCGTCCGCGCCGCAGAGATGATGACCGCCTGCGCCGCCTCGCATCCCGATGTCCTCAAGATGCCGGCACCTCGCGTCGTCTTCCGCAAGATCGGCGACCCGATGCTCGACTTCGAGCTGATGGCCTGGATCGCGGACGTCGATTTCAGCCTCAAGGTCCAGAGCGACTTGAACTTCGCGGTGTTCAAGACATTGTCCGAAGCCAACATGATCCCGGCCATGGGCACGCCCTCGAGCATCGTCACGGTGCAGGGGCTGGAGCCGATGCAGAACGCCTTCGGGCAGATCGCGAGTGCATTGGGAACGAGTGCCGGTTCGGGAGCGGCATCGTCGGGAGAACGACTGGGCGATCCTTCCAGCCTGCCAGAGCCAAAGCAGACCGATATGATGGACGAGGCAGCGCCGCCGGCGACGGACGGGAACGGGGTTCGGGACGCGGATGCCGAAAAACCTTCGGCACCGGCTCGCCGCCGACGGGCGCAGGTGACATCATGAGGCCGCCCAGCGACTTCCTCCGGGCAGCGGCGATCCTCGTCGCGATCTCGCCCTTGACCGCCTGCATGTCGGAGCGGTCCGACACGGCGATCCCGAGCCTCTACCTCGCGCTGGCGACGCCGGCCGCGCAGGTCGACGCGATGACAGCCCGCGACATGATCTCGTCCTATCGCGGCAGGACCGGTCTGGTGCCGCTGACCGTCGATCCGCAGCTTCAACGTCTGGCCGAGGCCGAGGCCGCCGCCATGGCCGCCGCCGACCGCCCGAGCCGTGCCGATACGGTGAAGGCAGCGATCGAGCGGCTCGGCTTCGCCGGCGCCGAAGCCAACCTTTCGGCGGGCTATCACACCCTCGCGGAGGCCTTCTCGGGTTGGCGCGAGAGCAAGGGGCACGACGCGGTCATGCGGGCGCCCGATGCCCGCCGCATGGGCATTGCCACCGCCTACGCGCCGAACTCGAAATACAAGGTCTACTGGGCGCTGCTCGTCGCCAAGTGAGCCAAACGAGAGGGGCGGCTACGGCACACCCTTGCGCGGGGTCGCGGCCGCTTCGTGCAGGAGGGTCACGGTGACCCGGCGGTTGGCCGCGAGATAGGGATTGTCCGGGAACAGAGGCTCGGTATCGGCCTTGCCCGCGACGGAGGCGAAGCGGTCATCAGGCACCCCTGCATTAGCGAGGATCTCGCGGACGCTGATCGCGCGGTTGGCCGAGAGTTCCCAGGGCGGGGCAGGGGGCCTCGTCCCAGGGCGATCCGTGGCGGTGTACCCCGTCACCGCGACGCGGTTGGGAAGCTTGCGAATGGTGGTCGCCAGCCGCTCCAGCAGGCGCCGGGTGCGGTCGTTCGGCCGGCTCGACCCATCGGGGAACATCGAAGCACCGTCCTGGTCCACCAGTGATAGATCGAGGCCTCGAAGCGACGGGGTGACGATGATGTTCTTCGAGAGCTCGGCCACCTCCGGCATCTCCTGCATCGCCTGACGGAGGCTCGCGGCGGCGAGGCCCGCACCTTCGACGTAGCCTGCGTCGGGGATTCCCTCATCGACGAGCGCATCGGTGCCGGGCGGGGTCGGGCGGTCCGTGGCCCGGTCCGGCGGGACGTCGCGCAGGTTCTTGACCTTGTCGGCGCTCGGCAGCCCCTCCTTCTCGAGGATGCCGGCAAAGCGCGAATCCTTCGACGTGCCGAATGCGTCGCGCATGGAGCCGGCGACGATCTGGAGCTTCTTCTGGTCCTGCGTCGAATAGGCGGCGATCATGACGAAGAAGCTCATGAGCAGCGCCATCAGGTCGGCGAAGGTCACGAACCAGCCGTGGCCGCCATGCGCGCCGCCGCGCTTCTTCTTGGCCAAGGCCGCCTCCCGTCTTCAGGCCGCTTCGGCCGCGAGGTCTTCGCGATGATTGTGCGGCAGGTAGGCGATCAGCATCTCGCGCACCAGCGAGGCGCTCTTGGCGTCGCGGATGAGCAGGATGCCGTCGATGATCAGGGAGCGCGAGACGTCCTCCTCCTCGAGCTTCAGATGGAGCTTGTCGGCGATCGGCAGGGTGATGGCGTTGGCCAGGAGCGCGCCGTAGAGCGTCGCGAGGAGCGCCGTCGCCATGGCGGGGCCGAGCTTCGACGGGTCGGACATGTTGGCGAACATGGTCACCATGCCCAGGATCGTGCCGATCATGCCCCAGGCAGGCGCGCAGTCGCCGAAGGCGCGATAGATCTTCGAGCCCTCGTCGAGATGCATCAGGAAGTTGTCGCGATCCCGCTCCATCGTGTCGCGAATGAACTCGCGGTCGTAGCCGTCGGCGATGTAGCGCGCGCCCTGGGCCAGGAACGGGTCGGAAATCTCCATGTTCTCGAGGGCCATCGGGCCGGACTTGCGCACCACGTCGGCGATCTTGGTGATCTCCTCGATGAGGTCGCGCGGCTTGATCGCCCGCATGGTGAAGGCATAGCGCAGCCCCATCGGCAGGCCGTGCGCGATGGTCGAGAACGGGAAGCGCATCATCGTCGCGGCGGTGGCGCCGCCGAAGATGACAATCACCGCGTGCTTGTCGAAATAGGCGGCGAAGTTGCCGCCATCGATCATGATCAGCACGAACACGGTGGCAAAGCCGCCGATCAGGCCGATTCCGGTCGCGAGATCCATGGTTGGCAAGCCTGAGCGGCGGGACGGCGCTGTGAATGAGAATCGAGCAGAGACCCGTCACCAGGGTTAGGCGAACACGCTGAACGAACCGTAAAGGAGGTGCGCAACCGCTTCATTCGTGTCATTCGCCGTTCAGGGAGCGGCTGCGATAAGCCGATCGACACCAAGGGTTTGTCGGGCTCTGAAGGGCCCGCGCAATCCAAAGGTCAAAGGGTGAGGCGCCGATCCCGAGCAACGGGGCCGCCTCGGTTGGGTCTCGGAGCACACGTCATCATGTCGATGGTTCGTCTCTACGCTCGGGTCATGGGTCTCCTCGGCGCCGACAAGCGGCTCGCGGTGTTCCTCGCCGCGGCCAACGTCACGCTCGCCGTGGCGGCCTTCGTCGAGCCGCTGCTCATGGGCCGCATCATCGACAAGCTCACCCATCTGAAGACGGGCGGCGACGCCTTCGCGACCCTGCTGCCCCTCGTGGCGGCCTGGGTCGGCTTCGGCCTGTTCACGATCGCCGCCGGCGTCGCGATCGCGCTGCACGCCGACCGGCTCGCCCACCGCAACCGCCTGTCGGCCATGGCGAACTACTTCGAGCATGTCCTCGAACTGCCGCTGGCATTCCATTCCTCGAATCATTCCGGCCGCATCCTCAAGGCGATGCTGGAGGGCTCGAACGGCATGTTCTGGCTGTGGCTCGGCTTCTTCCGCGATCATTTCGTCGCCGTTGTCTCCCTCGGCGTCCTGCTGCCGCTGACCCTGTTCGTGAACTGGCAGCTCGGCTCGATCCTGGTGGTTCTGGTCCTCGTCTTCACGGTGCTGACGACCCTCGTCATGCGCCGCACTGAAACGCTGCAGGGCCGTGTCGAGGCCTATCAGTCGGGCCTCGCCGAGCACGCCTCGGACGCTCTCGGCAACGTCGCCGTCATCCAGTCCTTCACCCGCGCCAAGGCCGAGAAGGACGCGATGCACGGCATCATCCGCAACCTGCTCGCCGCGCAGATCCCGGTTCTGTCCTGGTGGGCGCTCGCCAACGTCGCGACCCGCGCTTCCGCGACCCTGACCATGACGGCGATCTTCATCACCGGCATCGCGCTGCACCAGCACGGCATGGCGACCGTCGGCGAGGTCGTGGCCTTCATGAGCCTGGCTACCATGCTGGTCTCGCGCCTCGACCAGGTCGTGAGCTGCATCAACGGCCTGTTCCAGCAGATGCCCAAGATCGCCGAGTTCTTCGAGATCCTCGACACCGCGCCGGCGGTCCACGACCGCGTCAATGCGCGCCAGGTCGCGCGCTTCGAGGGCGAGGTCTCGTTCGACGAAGTCGGCTTCTCCTACACGCCGCGCCGCAAGGCCGTGGAGGACGTGTCGTTCACCGCGCGTGCCGGCGAGACCATCGCCCTCGTCGGCACCACCGGCTCTGGCAAGTCGACGACCCTCGGCCTCCTGCACCGCGCCTTCGACCCCGATCACGGCGCGATCCGTATCGACGGCACCGACATTCGCGACATCGGGCTGTCCAGCCTGCGCCACAACATCGGCGTCGTGTTCCAGGAGCCGATGCTGTTCGCCCGCTCGATCCGTGAGAACCTTCAGGTCGGCCGCCCCGACGCGACCGATGCCGAGATGCTCGATGCCCTCGAGCGTGCCCAGGCCACCGAGTTCATGGCCCGCCAGTCGGATGGCCTCGACACGGTGATCGGCGAACGCGGCCGATCGCTCTCCGGCGGCGAGCGTCAGCGCCTCTCGATCGCCCGTGCGCTCCTCAAGAACCCGCCTGTGCTGATCCTCGACGAAGCGACCAGCGCCCTCGACGCGACCACCGAGCGCAAACTCCAGGGTGCTCTGGAGGCCGTGATGGAGGGCCGGACAACCTTCGTCATCGCCCACCGCCTGGCGACGATCCGCAACGCCGATCGCATCCTCGTCTTCCACGAGGGCCGGATCGTAGAGTCGGGCAGCTTCGACGATCTGGTGGCGCAGAACGGCCGCTTCGCGGACCTTGCCCGGGCGCAGTTCATGGCCGGCGCGCAAGCAGCAGAAGAGGCGCTGCCGCTGGCGGCTTGAGGTTGCGCCCCTCGCGGCAACCCATGCCGCGAGGGTTCGCCCTCATCTTTTTTCGTACCGTAGAAGGGGCCGATCAGGTCCAGCCTGTCCGGACCTGAACAGCTGAACCCAGGGCCGCATCACCGAAGGCAGCGGCGAAATATGGTCGCCGCATCGGCTCTCGTTCTCAGAGAATCCCCCGCGACCGAGCGAGCTTCACAAGATCGGATTGCGGGCGGGCGCCGATATGCTGGATGACCTCCGCTGCAGCCAGCGCACCGAGGCGGGCGCTGGTGACGTGGTCGAGGCCGCGGGCATGTCCGGCAAGGAAGCCCGCCGCGAACAGGTCGCCGGCGCCGGTCGAATCGACGAGCTCGTCGATCGGCGAAGCCGGCACCGTGCGGATCTCGCCGCCCTTGACCACCGCCGCGCCTTCCGAGGAGCGGGTGACGAGGGCGAGGAGATGCAGGCCGCGGCCGTTTCGCTCGTCGCGCAGGGCTTTCAGGGCCGCGTCCGGGTCGTCGGTCTCGTAGAGGCTCTGCAGCTCCCCGATATTGGCGAACAGGATGTCGATGCTGCCGTCACGGATCAGGCCGAGGAATTCCTCGCGGTAGCGGCCGACGCAGAAGGCGTCGGACAGGGTCAAGGCGACGGCATTGCCCGCCCCGTGCGCGATCTTCACCGCCTTGCGGAAAGCTTCCTTGGCGGCGGGCGGATCCCACAGGTAGCCTTCGAGGTAGACGACGCGGGCGCTCGCCACGACAGCCTCCTCGACATCGGCCGGGTTCAGGCCCTGGCAGGCGCCGAGATACGTGTTCATGGTGCGCTCGCCGTCGGGCGTCACAAGCACGAAGCAGCGGGCGGTGGCCGGCCCGTCGGTGGCGGCTGGAACCGAGAAGGAGACACCGGTCGCCTTGAGGTCGTGGGCGAAGAGACCGCCGAGCTCATCGTTGCGGACCTTTCCGATGAAGCCGGTCTTGGCGCCCAAGAGCGCTGCGCCGACGGCGGTGTTGGCGCCCGAGCCTCCCGAGACGATCGTCGCCGGCCCCATGACCGCGAACAACGCTTCCGCCCGCTCCTCGTCGATGAGCTGCATCGCGCCCTTGGCGACGTTCTGCGCGGCGAGGAAGCCGTCGTCGGTACGCGCAATGACGTCGACGATGGCATTGCCGAGGACGAGAAGATCGAGCGGAGATGACATGCTGGGGGCCTCGCAGGCTGGAGCGTAACCGGCCTGTCGCACCGGCTCCGGCGAGGGTCAAGCTGAGGGTTTGTCAGGACTCTGCGAAGAGGTCGGCGATCGCGATCATTATCCCTGGCGGGCCGAGCCTGATGGAGCGGGCGGACATGATCCGGGTTTTAATCAGTCCTGCCGCAGCCCCCGCATGATGGATGACGAACTTCTTTGAATCGACGATGCGATAATGCATCGTCGTGGGAAGGCGGAACTCATCGTGGAGCTTCCTAGCCGTGTCGGTCTTCTGCGTTCCGGGGGAGAGAAACTCGACGACGACTGGACTGCGCGACTCGAGACGTCGGGTCAGGGCGATCGCCGCAATGAACCAGGGCGTCAGGTTCGAACACAGTCGAGTCGCCGATCCTGACCGTGACCCCGTCAGGCAGCATCACACAGTCGCTGCCCATGTCTTTCAGCGTTGCCCGCAAGGCGGATTGAGCAGAAAATTTCGTCTGCGCGTGGCGCACGCGCTGAGTCGACATGCTGAAGACCTCGCCATCGACCAACTCGTGGCGCCCCGGCAGCCCTTCTGCCCCGGCGAGAAACGAGTCCGCATTCATCCGAGGTTGCGGCTGCACGCTCATCAAGCCTGCTCACCACAGGATCAATTCGTCTCGAAGGAACCCTTCACTGCAGCGTCTTCACCTCGCACTGCGCATAATCCGCGCTTGCCTTCACGTAGGCGTTGAGAGCCTTCACGTAGGCCTCCGCCATCGGCCTGAAGGCTTCGAGCTGCAGGTTGTAGGCCTTGACCGCGTCGTTGAAGCTGTAGGCCTCCCAGCCGGGGCATCCCGCCTTGGCACTCATGCAGGCAGGCTTGGGCGGAATTGCGGGCTTCGTGGGCCGCAGTTCGGCTGGAGGCGCCGTCGGCGCGGTGCAGGCGGCTGAGGCCGCGGAGGCCAAAAGGAACCCCGCGAAGCACCCGGGAATCGACCAGCGGACCATGTTTCAACCCTTCGGACGCGACGCGCGCCTTGTGCGCGCCCGCCGCGCGAGGATCAACCCAGCCAAGCCTATTCGGCGGGGAGTGGCCGATGAGGAGCGGTATGGGAGACGGACCTGGGTTGCGCCATCCAGGTCCGCACCAGGTTGAGCACTGGCAGGACGAGCCCGTATCCGAGCACCCACCACATCGGCCGGATGCTGTAGGAGAAGTCGAGGTTGGCACCCAGCACCGCGCTCGCCGGCACGCCGCTCTTGAGGCCGTACCACGCCGCTTCGACGAACGCGGTGAGGATTGCTGCCGCGACCGCCAAGCCGGTGAGGGTGAGGGGGTTCGTCGAAACCTTGTAGCGCTGCATCAGGCGCCAGCCCATCAGGATCAGGAACAGGCCGGTCCAGAACACTGGCGCCGAAACGTCGATCTTGGATTGCAGGAAGTAGTGGAACAGCCCGAGCACGGCGATGGCGTAGACGCCCTTGTGCAGACGCGGCCAGGCCTTGCCGAGGCGCCGGATCATCCCGTCTGTCGAGGTCGCACCGAGCACCGCAAGGCCGACGAGGGCGACGAAACCGATCGTCAGGTAGAACCGTAGCAGGATCTCGGAGGCGACCTTTGTCAGGATGAAGTTCTGGTCGACCACGTAGAGGCAGAGGTGGATCACCGCGTAGGCCAGTACCGCCAGCCCCAGCATCCGCCTCACCAGGATGAGCTTCGGATAATTCGCGATCCTCCGCAGCGGCGTCACCGCGAGCGAGAGCAGCAGGAAGCGTACCGCCCAATCGCCCGTGCCGTGGATCAAAGCGGTGATCGGTTTCGGTCCCAACGCATCGAGCCCATAGGCACCGGCGAGCCACAGGCCCGGCGCGAGCGCGAACAGGAACGTCGCGAGCTTCAGGGCCGAGAGGCGACCGGCGCGGTCGCGCCAGGGCGCGGCGAAGGCAGACGAAGCGGGCATGAGGTTTTCGCGTTGTCCTGAGGGAATCGGTCGCCGTCGATGCGAAGAGGCAGGATTTGGTCCGTCCTCACGTTTCGCATCGGCGCCGCTCGGGTTACCGACCGGAGGTGTTGCGACGCACGCCGCTGATGTCGGGTTCATCGTCGCCGCGACAAGTCCCGCCCACTTCACGATGCCTCGTGCCTTCCGCCGCATCCATGATGCTATAAGGCCGCTTCCGCGCCCTCCTTCCCGCCCGTGACGATGCCAGCAGCCGCCTCCGAGATCTCCATCGACACGTTGACCGCAGAGGCGGCCCGCACCGAGCACGAGGCGCTGTCCGCCGAGATCGCCGAGGCGGATCGGCTATACCACGGCGAAGATGCGCCGATCCTGACGGACGCCGAATACGATGCTTTGCGGCGACGTCTCGAGCGGATCGAGGCGGCATTCCCGGATCTCGTCGGCACCGGCGCCGCGAGCGCAGCGGTGGGCGCCAAGCCCTCGGAAAAATTCGCCAAGGTTCGGCACGCAGTGCCGATGCTGTCGCTGAGCAACGCTTTTGCCGACGAGGAGGTCGAGGAGTTCGTGGCGCGGGTGCGCCGCTTCCTGAATTGGCCGGAGGCCGAGGCGCTCGCCTTCACGGCGGAACCGAAGATCGACGGGTTGTCGCTGTCGTTGCGCTACGAGAACGGCCGCCTCGTCACGGCGGCGACGCGCGGCGACGGCGAGGTCGGCGAGGACGTCACCGCCAATGCCCGTACCGTCACGGGGATTCCGGAGGCGCTGTCGGGCAAGGGCTGGCCGGCGATCTGCGAGGTGCGCGGCGAGGTCTACCTGTCGCATGCCGATTTCGCCGCCATCAACGCCCGCCAGGAAGCGGCCGGCAAGGCGCTTTTCGCCAATCCGCGCAACGCCGCGGCCGGCTCGCTCCGCCAGCTCGACGCCTCGATCACCGCCTCGCGTCCGCTCAAGTTCTTCGGCTATGCCTGGGGCGAAATGTCGGAGATGGCCTCCGAGACCCAGCACGGGATGATCGAGGCGTTCCGGGGCTGGGGCATCGTCGTCAACGACCGCACCGCCCTCTGCCAGGACGCAGCCAGCCTCGTGGCCCACTACCGCTCGATCGAGGCCGAGAGAGCCGACCTCGGCTACGATATCGACGGCGTCGTCTACAAGGTCGACGACCTCTCGTTGCAGCGCCGTCTCGGCTTCGTGTCGCGCAGCCCGCGCTGGGCTCTCGCTCACAAGTTCGCGGCGCAGAAGGCGCTGACCGTGGTCGAGGGCATCGACATCAATGTCGGCCGCACCGGCTCGCTCAACCCCTTGGCCAGATTGAGGCCCGTCACCGTGGGCGGCGTCGTCGTCTCGAACGCGACTCTGCACAACGAGGGCTACGTCCAGGGTGTCGGCGGCGACGGCGAGCCCATTCGCGATGGCCGCGATATCCGCGTCGGCGACACCGTCGTCGTCCAACGCGCGGGCGACGTCATCCCGAAAGTGATGGACGTCGTCATCGAGAAGCGGCCGGCCGATGCGAAGCCCTTCGACTTCCCGACCGAATGCCCCGCCTGCGGCAGCCGCGCCATCCGTTCCCTGAACCCGCGCACCGGCCAGATCGACGCCGTGCGCCGCTGCACCGGCGGGCTGATCTGCCCGGCCCAAGGGGTGGAGCGGCTGAAGCACTTCGTCTCGCGCAATGGCTTCGACATCGAGGGCTTCGGCGAAACCTATATCGAGGTTTTGTTCGAGGCCGGCGTGGTGAAGCAGCCGGCCGACCTGTTCCGGCTCCAGTTCGACGACCTCAAGCAGGCGATCGTGGCGCGGCGCGAAGCCCTGTCGGCAGCCAGGCGTACCGAAGGCGAGTCGCCGCCGAAGAAACCGACCAAGAAGAAGGGCGAGGAGGAGGACAAGGCGATCAAGAACCTCGTCGCCGCCGTCGAGGAACGGAGAACGCTTCCGCTCAACCGCTTCATCTTCGCGCTCGGCATCCCTCAGATCGGAGAGTCGACCGCCAAGGCGCTGGCCAAGCGTTTCCCGGACATGACCTCGCTGCGGGACGCGATTGTCCGCGCGGCGGAGGCGCAGGCCGGCCCCGACTGGCTCGAACTCGCCGGAATATCGCGGATCGGTCCGACGACCCGCGACCGGCTCGTCGAGGCGGGCTTCTCCGACGAGCAGCCGAGCGACGATACCTCGCCCGCGACGGGGGAGGGCGCCTCCGGCCGGCGCCTGACCTCGGGACAGCGCGAGAACCTGCTGGCCCATTACGGAAGCGCCGAGGCGATCCAGGCGGCCGTCGCGCGCGCCGCGACGCAGCGTCCGGGCGATGCCTACCGCATTTTCGCCGATGACGGCGAGATCGGTCCGGTGGCGACGGATTCGCTGATCCAGTTCTTCGCAGAGCCGCATAACGACGAGGCCGTCCGCGCCCTGATGGCGGAGGTCACGACGGAGGCGCCCGCGGCCCCGGCTCAGTCGGCCGCCTTCTCGGGCAAGACCGTGGTGTTCACCGGCTCCCTCGAACGGATGACCCGCAGCGAGGCCAAGGCTACGGCCGAGCGCCTCGGCGCCAAGGTCTCGGGCTCGGTCTCGGCCCGCACCGATCTCGTCGTGGCCGGGCCGGGGGCCGGCTCGAAGCTGGCGGATGCCCAGAAGCACGGGGTCAAGGTGATCAGCGAGGACGAATGGATCGCCCTGGTGGCCACCGCGTGAGCCGCCCCATCGTCGCCCTGGATTTCGAGACCGCCAACGAGCGCCGCGACAGCGCCTGTGCCGTCGGCCTCGCCTGGATCGAAGGCGGGGCGGTGGTGCGGCGGGAATCGCAGTTGATCCGGCCGCGGGACCTGCGGTTCTCGCCCGGAAACATACGGGTCCACGGCATCTTGCCGGCGGACGTGAGAAACCAGCCCGAATTTCCCGAGGCCATGGCGGCGTTCCTGCCGGACCTGGCCGAGGGGTTGATCCTCGCGCACAACGCGCCGTTCGACCTCGGGGTGCTACGGGCCTCGCTCGCGACCTACGGCATGAGGATTCCAGCCCTCGCCTCGCTCTGCACGCTGCAGCTCGCCCGGCAGGTCTTTCCCGATCCGGCCGGCTGCGGTCTCGGCAAGGTCGCGGGGAGGTTGGGCATCCGCTTCGAGCACCACGATGCCGAAGAGGATGCCTATGCCTGCGCAGAGATCGCCCTCGCGGCCACCCGCCACCGCGGGGCCGCCGACATTCCCACCCTCGCGCGCAGCCTCGGCTTCTCCACCGCACCGCGCCTGGTCGAACCGGACCGCCCGATGACCCAGCCGCGCCGGGAGGCGCCGGCTCTGCGCTTCGGCATGCGCGGACGAACGGGCAATCGCTACGAGGTCACGCTGGAAAAGCGCCCGGCAGGCCTGAGCCTGCGGTGCACCTGTGCGGCCGGCCGCTACGCGCTGCGTTGCCGGCATGTCACCGCCTTGTGCGACGGCGACGTCACCGACCTGCTGACCGGGAACCATGCCGATGTGGTGGCGCTCAGCCGTCTGCTCGCAGCGGACGGCTGAGGTCAATCAGCCGCGCGAGCGTAGGACGCGCTGGGCCGGGACCGCCGAGGCCGGCCATGTCGGGCGCGGATCGACAACGCCGGGTTCGAGCGAACGCGGCGCGACGCTGTCACAGACTTCGCGCTGACGAATGATCACGGGCCGCCCGAACTCGTCGAGGCGCCGAATGAAGCCGCCGTCGCGGCAGAAGCCCGCGATCTCCGCGTCGCGGCCGGCCCGGCGTCCGCCCGGCGACCGGGCGATCGGTCGATGCTCGATTACCAGCGGGCCATCGCGCCTCAGGGAGCGCTCGACATAGGTCGTCTCGTTTACCGGCAGCGGATCGGCCAAGACGGGGGTCAGCCCTGTCAGCATCAGCGGGACGGATAAAGCGAGGCGCCGCATGCAGGGGTCCTTTGCTCGGGATGACGTGCTTCGAACAGCACTAGTGCCTGCGGACGGGCTGCGATAGCCCATCATGCCGAATGCATGACGCCGATCGTCCGGATCGCTTGACACACGATACCTCGGCATGGTCGGAACACCTCCGTTTTAGGAGTGGTTCCGCGATGCGGGACGGGAATGGGGAACAGCGCGTGGAGTTGCGGGGATTGCGGCAGCGTGCATCGCGCGTCCTCGACGGTCTGGCGCGGCTGACTGCGCTTGCGGGATTCGGACTTGCATTCTCTCTCGCGCCGCTATCGATGCCGGACGTCCAGGCGCAAGGACTGGTTCGCAATACCTTCGGCGACTGGCAGTTGCGGTGCGAGACGCCGGCCGGCGCCAAAGCCGAGCAATGCGCCCTGGTGCAGTACCTCGCCGCCGAGGATCGCCCCAACCTCACCCTCGTCGTCATCGTGCTCAAGACCGCCGACAACCGCGGCTACCTGCTCCGGGTGGTGGCGCCGCTCGGCATCCTGCTGCCCTCAGGGCTCGGCCTCAAGATCGACCAGACCGATGTCGGCCGCGCCGGCTTCGTGCGCTGCCTCACCACGGGCTGCGTCGCCGAAGTCGTGATGGACGACGGCTTGGTCAAGCAATTCAGCAACGGCGCTCAGGCCACTTTCATCGTCTTCCAGACGCCCGAGGAGGGGGTCGGCATCCCCCTCTCCATGAAGGGGTTCGGCCAGGGCTTCCAGAACCTGAAATGAGTGGGTCCGACAGGGCACGGGGAGCGCGACGCGGATGAGCGAAGGCGGGCAGGTCGGGTTTCGGAGCCTCCTGGCGGCTGTGATCGTCGTCATGACGGTCGGCGCAGCGCAGGCGCAGACGGCTGCACCTGAAGAGGGCAACTTCCTCACCAACATGCTCAAGTTCGGCGGCACCACGGTGCCGCCATCGCAGCCCAAGGATCTCGGCGAGCCCTACTGCCCGCAGGTCGATATTCCCGAGGGCGGCGCGGCGCTGCGCAGCTTGGGCGGAAGGGCCGGCGATAATGCCGCTGTGCGCAACCAGATCACCCTCGGCCGCCTCGCACGGGAATGTACGAAGCTTCAGGACGGAAGCGTGGCGATCAAGGTCGGCATCGCCGGTCAGGTTCTGCTCGGCCCGGCCGGAGCGCCCGGACGCTTCGAGGCGCCGGTTCAGATCGCGATCAAGTACGGCGACAAGGTCGTGGCCTCACGCTCCAAGAAGGTGGCGGTGTCGGTGGCGCCGGGCGAAGCGCAGGGCCTTTTCACGCTGGTAGAGGACGGCTTCGTCGTCCCTGCCGCCATGTCCGAGGATTACGACATTGTGGTGAGCCTCGGCAGTGGCTCCGCAAAGCCCGCGGCCCGCAACAAGCGCAAGCCGGCCTCCGCCTCGGCAGCGCCGGAAGGGGCGGCTGCAGCACAGTGATGGCCATGAAACCAGGCGCGAGATCGCGATCCTGATCCTCGCAATGCCCGAGCCGGAGACGCGGCCCCACCGCCTGCAGGACGGCCGTGCCGTCACCTTCACTGTCGAGCCCGTCGAAGACGCGACGTTCGATCGCCGGCTCATCGTGTCCCCCATGCCGCGCGGTGGATGGATCGTTCTCCATTACCGCTGTCGGCTGCGCGCTCGGCCGCTCCGGCCGATAGCGAGGATGATCCGGGCCGGCGGGCTCGCCCAGGACTTCGTCCTGCCGGGCGCGAGCGAGGGCAGGGGCAAGTGGCTCGGCTATGTTCCCCTCGATGTCACCGAAATCCGTCTGGCGATCGAGCCGGGCAGCGGGTTCGTCCTCGAACGGGTGGGCCTTCGCCGCAATGCCGGCCTGTTCGCCGAATGCCTGATCAAGCGCCCCCTTCGCGCAGGGCCGGCCCTCTATCACTTCCTGCGCGGCGACGAGCGGCGCTTTCGCGACATCCTCCGCGGCAGTTGCGCCGTGACGCCGCTCGCCGGCTTTCCAGCCTGGCGCAGCCCGCGGAGGCTGACAGAGAAGTCCGCAGCCTCCACCCGAACGGTCTCCCTGATCCTGTCGGCCGCCTCGGGCGATCAAGGCCGGATCGCCGACACCATCGACGCGCTTCTTCGCCAGACTCACCGCGACTGGCGCCTCACCCTGGTCGGCGGAACGCCACAGAGCGGGTCTGATCCGCGGATACGTACCGTCGCCCCCCGAAGGGCAGCGATGGCCGGCGAGTTGTTCGGGGAGGCCGAGATCGGTGGCATCCTCGCCCCAGGCGACCAGCTCGAAGCCGATGCTCTGGCGATCCTCGTCGACGCCCTGGACGCGTCCGAGCCGCCCGACATGGTCTATGCGGACGACCTCCGGCGCGGCGCCGGCCCAGCCAGTCCAAGGCTCAAGCCCGACTGGAGCCCCGATCTCGCCCTCGTCCTCGACGATTACCCGGGAACACCGACCCTCTATGCCGGCGCCCTGCTGCGTCACCTGCGGAGCCGGCCCGTCATGCCCGACTTTGCCGGAGACTTATCCCTCGCGGCGGCGCAGGCGGCGACGAACGTCGTCCATCTTCCACGGGTCCTCTCAAGCGGGTACGGTTCCGGACCGTCGGGGGAGGATGGCCTTGTCCGCCACCTCACGGAATCCGGTTCACCCGTGACGATCACGCACCGGGACGGCCGACCGGACATCCTCTGGCCACTGCCGGACCCGGCTCCCCTCGCCACCATCGTGATCCCGTCTCGCGACCGCCTCGACCTCGTCGCACGCGCGACCCGAGGCGTGCTGAACGAGACCGATTATCCCGCGATCGAGCTCGTCATTGTCGACAACGGCTCGACGGATCCGGCCGTCCTCGCCCATTACGAGACCCTGCACGAGGACCCGCGCGTGCGGATCGTACCGTTCCCCAGGGCCTTCAATTTCTCGGCGATGGTCAATGCGGGCGTCGCCGCCGCACGCGACGGCATCGTCGTCCTGTTCAACAACGACGTCGCGGTGCTCGAGCCGGGCTGGCTCGACGCGATGGTGCGTCAGGCGAGCCGGCCGGATGTGGGAGCCGTCGGCGCGAAGCTTCTCTACGGTGACGGGCGGCTGCAGCATGCGGGCGTCGTGGTCGGGCTCGGCGGCCGGGCCGGCCACCTCCTGCGGCGGCGACCCGGCGACACGTCCGGCCATCTCGGCCAGTTGCGGGTCGCGCACGAGGTCTCTGCGGTGACGGCGGCCTGCCTTGCCGTCCGAAAGAGCACCTACGACGCCGTCGGCGGATTCGATGCGGAAGCCTTCCCCATCGACTTCAACGACGTCGATTTCTGCCTGCGCGTCGCCGCCGCAGGCTATCGCTGCATCTGGACGCCGCACGCGACCCTCTCCCATCTCGAGTCGGTGAGCCGCGGCCCGCCGGCGGGCGAGGATCGGCGGCGGTTCGAGGTGGAGGGCGACCGCTTCGCGGCGCGCTGGCGCGACACCGTTCGGCACGATCCGTTCTACCATCCGTCCCTGACCCTCACGACCTTCGGTGAGGAGCTCGAATAGGGTGGCGCGCCGGAGACCACCGACGGACACCGACCTCGCCGACGAGCGCCTCGACGCCCTGCGCTTCGCGCTGCTGCCGGATCCGTCGGCCTGGACCCGTCGGCTCGTAGCGCTTCGGTCGCTCCTGCGGCATCCGAGGCTGGCTCTATCGCTCGCCTCCGTCCGCCTGAGTGGGAAGAGGGTGCGGGCACGCCAGGGGTTCGCCGCGCTGCTGGGCCTCGATCATCATGCGCTGTGGCGCTCCGACGGCGACACCTCATCGTTCGGGGGAGGCTCGGCAAGTGGGAACGCAGAGACCGTCTTCCTGATACACACCGCTCCGGGCCATACCCTCGCAGCCGGGGCGGGCTCCCGCATCGCCGCCGCGTTCGCTAGCGATCCTGATCTGCAAGCCCTCTACGGCGACGCCCTGGCCTCGTTCCCCGATGGCTCCATCCTCCCCCTGCTGCGGCCCGCCTTCGACCCCGACTATCTCCTCGCCGTCGATTACATCGGTCCCGTCATCGCTCTCCGCCGGACAGGTCTCGTTCCGATCGAACTGCCGGACGACGCATCGCCGACCTTCGCGGCGGAATGCCTCCTCCGGACCGCCGACCGCTTCGGCAGCGGGGCGATCCGTCATCTTCCCCAGTTCCTGTCGCAATGGTCGGTCGGTGCCGGAGGGGAGGGGAGTTCGTCGCATCGCTCCGCCCGCCTCGCCCTCGTCGAGAAGCGGGGCCTGACGGCCCGCATCGACGAGCACGGGGTCATCACCGTGCTGAGGCCGCTGCCGGAGCAGAGGCCGCTCGTCAGCCTCATCGTCCCGACCCGGGACCGCCTCGACCTGCTGCGCCCCTGCCTCGACAGCCTGCGCCGCGCCACCGACTGGCCGGCCTGCGAGATCCTGATCTGCGACAACGACAGCGCCGAGGTTGAGACCCTCGCCTACCTCCGCGACCTGACCGAGCAGGGCATCGCCAGGATCGTCGCCTGTCCCGGCCCGTTCAACTTCGCCGCCATGAACAACGCGGCCGCAGCAGCGGCGCGGGGCCGGCTCCTTGCCTTCGTCAACAACGATGTCGAGGCCTTCGCGCCGGACTGGCTGGAGCTTATGTGCCGCGAGGCCATGCGGCCGGATGTCGGCGCTGTCGGTGCGCGCCTCCTCGATGGGGAGGGGCGTATCCAGCATGGCGGCGTCGTGCTCGGGCCGGGCGGCCTCGTCACCCATGGCCATCGCTTCTTTCCCGGCGACGCGCTCGGTTATCTCTCGGCGTTACGCGCGACCCGTGAGGTCAGCGCCGTCACTGCGGCCTGCCTTGTGGTCGAGGCGGAGAAGTTCAGGGCTGTCGGCGGCTTCGATGCCGAAACCTTCCCTGTCGATTTCAACGACGTCGACCTCTGCCTGCGCCTTCGGCAGGCGGGGTTCCGCACGCTCTATGTGGGAGGCGCCGTCCTGCACCACCGCGAGGCGGCGAGCCGGCGCAGGAGCGCGGAAACGCAGAGCCGCCATCGGCGTGAAGTCGAGGCCTTCAGACGACGATGGGGGCCGCTGCTCGCGCAGGACCCCCATTACCATCCCGGATTCGATCCGGATCTCGGCACCTATGCGCGACTGCGCTAGCTACTGAACCAGGTGCGGTCCGCCGCTCTGCACCTTCTCGTTCTCGGACATGATGCCCAGGCGCTTGGCGACTTCGGTGTAGGCCTCGATCAGGCCGCCGAGATCCTTGCGGAAGCGGTCCTTGTCGAGCTTGTCCTGGCTCTTGATATCCCACAGCCGGCACGAATCCGGAGAGATCTCGTCGGCCACGACGATGCGCATCATGTCGCCTTCCCAGAGGCGGCCGGTCTCGATCTTGAAGTCCACGAGACGGATGCCGACGCCGAGGAAGAGCCCCGACAGGAAGTCGTTGACCCGGATGGCGAGCGCCATGATGTCGTCGATCTCCTGGGGCGTCGCCCAGCCGAAAGCGGTGATGTGCTCCTCGGAGACCATCGGATCGTTGAGGGCATCGTTCTTGTAATAGAACTCGATGATCGAGCGCGGCAGCTGCGTGCCTTCCTCGAGGCCGAGACGGGTCGCCAGCGAACCCGCGGCGACGTTGCGCACCACGACTTCGAGCGGGATGATCTCGACTTCACGGATCAGCTGCTCGCGCATGTTGAGGCGGCGGATGAAGTGGGTCGGCACGCCGATGTCGTTGAGGTGCTGAAACACGAATTCGGAGATTCGGTTGTTCAGCACGCCCTTGCCGTCGATGACCTCGTGCTTCTGCGCGTTGAAGGCGGTGGCGTCATCCTTGAAGTGCTGGATGAGCGTTCCCGGCTCCGGACCCTCGTAGAGGACCTTCGCCTTGCCCTCGTAGATGCGACGGCGGCGGTTCATAGGCGTATACCGTGGTTTGAGGAAATCCATGGGCCGTGGCTCCTTCGGACGCGAACGATGTGTGGGATCCGCGGCGGCAACCGTTCTGTCGGTCGGGCCGTGGGACACGTCGCATGTCGAAAGTCCCTACGACCGCGCTGCAAACTACCGCATGCGGGTGGGCAGCACAACGCGGCGGACCGCAACCCGGGTCGCCGGGCCTTGTACTTGTGGACCGCATCGGGATGAGAGCCGCGCGGCCTACGTGGTCTTGCTCGGATATCGGCACAGGTCGGCGATGGGGCAGCGCGGGCATTCGGGCCGGCGCGCCTTGCAGATGTAGCGCCCGAACAGGATCAGCCAGTGGTGAGCGTCCTTCAGGTAGGCCTGGGGTACGATCGCCTCCAGGCCGGCCTGGACCTTGTCCGGCGTTGCGGCGACCACGAGGGGAATTCGATTCGCCACGCGGAAGATGTGGGTATCCACCGCGATGGTCGGCACGCCGAACGCGACATTGAGAACGACGCTCGCGGTCTTTCGACCGACCCCGGGCAGCACCTCCAGATGCTCGCGCTCGCGCGGGACCTCGCCGCCATGGCGTTCGATCAGGATCTGCGAAAGCGCGATGACGTTCTTCGCCTTGGTGTTGAACAGCCCGATGGTACGGATGAAATCGCGTAGCCGCGTCTCGCCGAGCCCGAGCATGGCCTCCGGGCTGTCGGCGATGGCGAAGAGCGGTTCGGTCGCAAGGTTCACGCTCTTGTCGGTGGCTTGAGCCGAGAGCACCACGGCCACCAGCAGGGTGAAGGCATTGATGTAGTCGAGTTCCGGCCTCGGCTCGGGATTGGCCGCCGACAATCGTGCGAAGATCTCGGCGACGCTCCCTTGGTCAACGGGCTCCGGCCGAGTCTCGACACGTGCGACGATCGGTTCGGCCAGGACCGCGCCGATTGACGGTTTCTTGAGCGCGCGCGGCTTTCGGGTCTTCATGGCCGCGTTATATTGGGGGAATGACGAGCCGCAACCAGCAGGTCCATCCCGACGGCCTCGATCCCGATACCATGGACCGAGCCCTGTTCCAGGCCACCATCCGCCCGCACCAATCCCTGAGCCGGGACGGCTTTCGGATTGTCATGGCCGGGTGCTGCCTCGTCTCGGCCGTGGTCTCCATCAAGATGATGCAGGCGGGCTTCTGGCCGATCGCCGGCTTCTTCGGCCTCGACATGCTGGCCCTGTTCATCGCGCTCAAGGTGAGCTTCCGCCGCGGCCGCTCCTTCGAGGAGGTGATGATCTCACCGATCGCCGTACTTCTCACCCGGGTGACCCATCGCGGAGAACGCCGCGAATGGCGCTTCAACCCGATCTGGACCAAGCTGACCCAGGTCGATGACGAGGAATTCGGGCTTCAGAGGCTCACCTTGGTATCGCGCCACGAGCAGGTTGTCGTGGCGCGCGACGCCTCGCCGCCCGAGCGCGCCGTCATTGCCGAAGGGCTGACCAAGGCGCTGGCGCAGGCGAAGAAGGGGTATTGAGGCTGGGCCCGCCGTCCGTGAGCGCCTCCTTGATCAGAGCAGCCTTTTGAAAAGCCTCCTGACCTCCGCGCGTTCGGCGGCGAGCTGAGAAGAAAGACTTCTCGCATCCGGCAGGCCCATTGCGGCGGCGAGCCTTGCGAGGATCACGGGCGAGGCGCTGGTCGGCTCGCCCTGAATCATCAGGCGCTGCCATTGATGGACCGTATCGAGGAACCGGTAGGCGTCGGCGAGCTTGTCCGCCTCGTGCGTGATCAGCAGACCGAGCGCACCGGCCCGTGCGAACAGCTCCGCGCCGGTCATGCGGGCGAGTTCGGGAAAGGCAGCAGCCTGACCAAGAACCAGCGCCTGTGCCAGAAAGTCGAGATCGAGCAGGCCGCCGGGGCTGAGCTTGAGGTCGAGGGGACCACGGGGCGGTTTCTCGCGCTCGACGAGGTCACGCATCTCGCGGACGGCTTTGTTCACGTTGGCCGGCTCGCGCGGACGCCGGATCGTCGCCTCGATGGCCTCGGCGACCTCGCGCCCCAAGCCCGGATCTCCAGCGATCGGCCTGGCGCGGGTCAGCGCCATGTGCTCCCAGAGTTCGGCCTCGTCGGCCTGATAGGCGAGGAAGCTGTGTAGCTGCGTCGCGATCGCGCCCTGGCCGCCGCCGGGTCTCAGGCGGAGATCGACCTCGTAGAGGGTTCCGCGACGCGTCGGTGCGGTCAGGGCGGCGACGAGGCGCTGGGTGAGGCGGTTATAGGCCACCGCCGCATCGAGGGAGCGCGGACCCGTACTGCGCCGGGCATCCGGATCGAAATCATAGATCACCATCAGATCGAGGTCGGATTCCGCAGTGAGCTGGCGCGAACCGAGCCGGCCCAAGCCGATCACCGCGATGCGTCCGCGCGGAATGGTGCCGTGCTCCGCCTCGAAGACTTGAGAAACGGCATCGAGGCTGCCGGCAATGACGGCATCCGCGATAGACGCGTAGGCTCGGCCGGCCCGCTCCGGGGTCAGGAAGCCCGAGATCAGGCGCGCGCCGTTGACGAAGCGCATCTGCCGGGCGGCGTCGCGGCTGCGGTCGAGGAAGTCCTCATGGTCTTTCGGCCGGCCGAGAAGCTCGACGAACTGCCGGGCTAGGCCGGCCGCATCCTCTCCGACATCGACGAAGCCCGGGTCGATCACGGCATCGAGGACATGCGGACTGAAGGCGACGGTCTCGGCGAGCCGCGGCGCGGAGCCCAGCAGATCGGCGAAAAGCTGTCGCAGGCGTTCATTCGAGCGCAGGATCGTCAGGAGTTCGAGGGCGGCCGGCATCCGGCCGAAGGCGCGGTCGAGGGCATCGAGGGCGGCATCCGGCTCGGCGGTGCTGCCCAGCGCCTTCATCAAGGATGGCAGGAGCTCCGTCAGGACCTCGCGCGCCCGCGCCGTGCGGATCGCAGGCCGGCGTCCGAAATGCCAGCCCCGCACCGTCTCCGTCGCTTTGCCGGGCTCGCGGAAGCCGAGGCTCTGCAGGGTCTTCAGGGTCGCCGGATCGTCGTCGACCCCGCTGAAAACGAGGCTGCCGGTGTCGGCCGATAGATCCGGTTCAGCCTCGAACAGCATCGCGTAATGAGCCTGCACTCGCCTGGCATGGTGCAGGAGCGCAGCCTCGAAGGCGCGCTTCGTCGGAAACCCGGCGAAATGCGCGAAGGCGGTCAGCTCCTTGGCATCCACCGGCAGGCGCTGGGTCTGCTCGTCGCGCAGCATCTGCAGGCGATGCTCGATGGTGCGCAGGAAGCGGTAGGCCTCGCCGAGTTCGTCGCGCGCCGCCGCGTCGATCCAGCCCTCCTCGGTGAGGGCGGCGAGCATCGCCATGGTCTCTCGCCCGCGCAGGGTGGGTCGCCGGCCGCCGAAGACGAGTTGCTGGGTCTGCACGAAGAACTCGATCTCGCGGATTCCGCCGCGCCCGAGCTTGATGTCGTGACCGGCCACCGCGATGGCGTCGTGACCGCGCACGGCATGGATCTGGCGCTTCATCGCGTGGACGTCGGCGATCGAGGCGAAATCGAAATACTTGCGCCAGACGAACGGCGTGAGGTCGGCGAGGAAGCGGTCCCCGGCGGCGATGTCACCGGCAATGGGACGTGCCTTGATGAAGGCGGCGCGCTCCCAGTTCTGCCCCAGCGTCTCGTAATAGACGAAGGCCGAAGCGATAGAGATCGCCGTCGAGGTCGAACCGGGGTCAGGCCTCAATCTGTAATCGACCCGATGGACATAGCCCTCCGCCGTGCGCTCCTGCAGCAGCTTCGCGATGCCCTGTGCGAGCTTTGCGAAGAACGGCGTCGGCTCGACACCGTCCTTGAGCGGTGCGACCTCGGGATCGAAGAAGACGACGAGATCGATGTCGCTCGAATAATTCAGCTCCCGCGCCCCGAGCTTGCCGAGCCCGAGGATGATGAGGCCGGAGCCGAGTTGCGGGTTCTCGGAATCTGCCGGCCTGTAGCGACCGGTCTCCGCGGCCTGGAGCAGGAGAGCATCAGCGGCGGCCGAGACCGATGCGTCCGCGAATTCCGACAGGGCGGAGGTGACCGTCTCCATCGGCCAGATGCCACCGATATCCGCCATTGCGACGAGCAGCGCGTGCTCGGTCCGGTTCCGGCGCAGGACTGTTCCGACATCGTCGAGATTCTGTCCGACCTGCCGGCCGGAATTGCGCTGGGCCTTGCATATGGCACGGTGACTCGCCTCGGGCGGACGTTCGCAGAGTCCGACGAGCCGCTGGGGATCGCGCAGGATCGTCTGCCACAGAAATGGGGAATGCTCGGCGAGGCCGAGGAGCAGCCCTTTCAGGGCCGGCGACGACAGGCCGGGCGGCAAGACCGGCTCGATCTCGGCGAGGCGCGACAACGCGGTGCCTCGGTCCTTGAGGACAGGCGCGGCCGCGATCCCATCTCGAAGGCTCAGGCTCATCGGGCCGCCTCATCGGCTTCGGCTATCGGAAAGGTCATCACCACCCTGAGGCCCGGAGCGTTGTCCTCTAGGGCGACCCGGCCTTGATGCAGGCGGACGACAGCTTCGATCAAGCTGAGCCCGAGACCGAATCCGGGCAGCGATCGAGATTCTTCGAGTCGCACGAAGCGTTCCAGCACCCGGGTCCGCGCTTCTTCGGGGATGCCGGGGCCACGATCGGCCACGGCTAGGCGGATCTCCTCGCCGTCGCGCATCGCCGAGATTCGGATTTCGCTCGTCCCTTGAGTGGACACGCCGTACTTCACGGCGTTGTCGATGAGGTTGGCGAGTGCCTGGCCGGCGAGTTCGCGGTTTCCCAACATCTTCAATCCAGGCTCGACGTCGATGGACAGGACCATGCCACGCTCGCTCGCCAATGCCTCATAGAGTTCGCCGACCTCCCGGACGGTGGCGGAGACATCGAAAGCCATCATCGTCCGGCGGATCGTGCCCGCTTCGAGGCGGGCGATCATCAGAAGCGCATCGAAGACCCTGATCAGTCCGTCACTCTCCTCGATGACCGCTTCCAAGGCGGCGCGAAGCGCATCGGGACCCTTGGCGCTTCTCAACGCCTCGTCGGCCTGGTTGCGCAGGCGGGTGAGGGGAGTCCTGAGGTCGTGGGCGATGTTGTCCGAGACCTCGCGCAAGCCCTGCATCAAGGCACCCATGCGGGACAGCATGGCGTTCAGGCTCTCGGCGAGGCGATCGAGTTCGTCGCCGTTGCCGGCGACCTGCAATCGGCCGTCGAGGTCTCCGGCCATGATCCGTCGGGCGGACTCGGTCATGTCGTCGACACGTTTGAGGACACGCGTCGCGACGAACCAGCCGCCGAGGACGCCGAGGATCACGACGAGAGCCAACGAGGAGAGGAAGGTGCGGCCGATGACGGATCGCAGGCGATCACGCTCTACGACGTCACGGCCGACGAGGAGCCTGAATCCGCCGGGCAGAGTGAAGATCCGCATGATGGCGTCATGATCGAGGCTGTCCGACTCGCCTCGGCGGGCATAAGCGCCCTCGATCTGCCCGGTGGCTGCGAGGAGGTCCGGCGAGAGCGCGCCGACATTGCCGACGATGTGTTCTCCCGCGGGTGTGGTGACCAGGTAGAGCGATGCGCCCGGCTCGCCGGCGCGCCGCTCCACGGTACTGATGAGCCGGCGCAGTCCTCCGGCGCTGTACTGCTCCGACAGGCCGTTGATCTCGGCATCGAGGGTAGAGGCGATCTGGTCGTCGAGCGCGCGGGAGGCGTTCCAGGCGACGTAACCGAGCCCCACGAAGGCGATGGTGGCGAACACCGCGAGATAAGCGAAAGACAGCTTGAACGCGGTGGTGCGGAAGAGTTTCGCCACTCCGATCGACGGCCGCCGCGCATTCCGAACGTGAGCCGCCGTGGAGGAGATCATGGTGATACCGGACCCGCGTCGTCGGCACGCAGAACGTAGCCGGTACCGCGGATGGTGTGCAGGAGTGGTCGCTCGAAATCCTTGTCGATCTTCGCCCGCAGGCGGGAGATGTGGACGTCGATGACATTGGTCTGAGGGTCGAAATGATAGTCCCAGACATGTTCGAGCAGCATCGTGCGGGTGACGACCTGTCCGGCGTGCCGCATCAGGTACTCGAGCAGCCTGAACTCACGGGGCTGAAGCGGGATATCCCGCCCGGCTCTGGCGACGCGATGCGACAGCCTGTCGAGATCGAGGTCGCCGACGCGGTAATGCGTAGCGACCGAGGCGCCCATCGCGGTCGAGCGCCGACGGGCCAGCACCTCAGCTCGCGCCAACAGCTCGGAGAAGGCATAGGGCTTGGGCAGGTAGTCGTCCCCGCCGGCGCGCAGGCCTTTCACCCGATCGTCGACCTGACCGAGGGCTGAGAGGAAGAGGACCGGCGTCGCGATGTCCTGTTCCCGCAGCGCCCGGACGAGGGACAGTCCATCGAGCTTCGGGAGCATACGGTCCACGACGAGAACGTCGTAGTCGCCCCCTTGCGCAAGCGCGTATCCGTCGAGCCCATCCGCCGCCGTGTCCGGGAGATGTCCCGCTTCGCGGAACGCCTTGGCCAGGTATGCCAAGGCCTCTCGATCGTCCTCGATGATCAGAAGGCGCATGGCAGGCCTATATTCGCATGCGTCAGAACGCACAAAGGGCCATCCCCTCGCGGAGATGGCCCTTTGTGCGTCGTGATCGTTGAGAGGGCTGTATTGAT
>FSSH01003162.1_pt1 | contig 25617 bp, 25 predicted proteins | sample 1166101 | NCBI WGS metagenome assembly FSSH01 (sample SAMEA32972668, study PRJEB13176) | freshwater metagenome | biome: Drinking water system; feature: Biomass in drinking water that filtered by 0.45 um membrane; material: drinking water | place: USA | collected 2012-12-20 | depth 0 m
CATCACTGTCAAGGGGACTGTAAGCACGACAGTAGCGCAGTGTCCAGGTCTTTTTAATATATTTTTTACGCTATAAAATAAAAAAGTAAATTAACTATTCACTTAGCCATTTTAGCTATTTAGCATTTTGATGGCAGCAGATAATCGGCTTTTATAACGCGCAGCCTTATTTTTATGAATGATGCCTTTACCGGCAATTGAATCAACAGTTCCCAAGGAGCTATTAAAAGCATTTTGGGCTAACTCCTTATTTCCCGTTCCAATTGCCTTTCTAACTGATTTTATCGCAGTACGTAATTTAGACCGCAAACTGACATTGTATTCTCTGCGTTTGACCGCTTGCCTCGCACGCTTTCTTGCTTGTGCACTGTTAGCCATAAAAATCCACAGCTCCTTCAAAGAAAAAGGGTTAGATACTACTTTCTTTTTTTCTATATTGCAACCATAACTGCCTAAAACCTGAAGTAAATCTACAAAATCTCAAACATTTTAATGACTACCGCTCATCATGATAATTTTTAAAACTACAATTATAAAATCGATGATAGATTCCTACTGATTCTGTTTTATAGAGCGTGGAGGTTTACAATAAAACCGCGATGGATATTCCGGATTGCGCTGTTTATTCCGAATAACGTCACCGCCTTCATTGACACAAACCATTACCGATTTGTCTAGATTGGGAAAATATTCATTAGATCCTGGTTGAGCCGAGGTTGGCGGTACCTTTTCTCTGATTCTGGCGCAAAGAGCTGGCTCATTTGGTTTCGGCCGGTCATTTTCCATCGCTGGCAATGGACAAAGATTGCAAGGATCTCCAGGACATAAACAGCCTTCGCAATTGGCAAGTATAGGTGTCGCATAGGCAATTAGCCCTATACCAAGCAATAAACTCGCACTGATTTTAAATACTGATAAAAACATTCTTACACCTTTCATCATATTCTTTTACCTGAAAAATTTTATCTCAACTTTGTTTTTACATCTTTTAATAATACTTTGATAATCGATAGCAATCAGCAAAAGCATCTGCTTTTTGTTATACTAATTTTACCTCAACTTAGATTGAGCTAAGAGTAACGCAGAAAACTTTGAGTCCATAAATCATGATAATGAATCTCAATTTAAAACTATTAAAATCCACTTTATGCATACTGAGTGTTCTGGTCGCCTCGTTTGCTCATGCCGAAACCATTGAGCTTCTACAAAAAAATGCCAGTGCGGCATATGAAAAAATGATGGAATCCAAGCAAGCTGCTGAATCTTTGATGAAAGACGTTACTTTCGCTGAGAAAAAACTAGCCACAGCTAAGCAAAAAATGATTGAAGCCGAACGCGAAGCCGAAACGGCCAGAAGGAAATCGGAGCAAGCTAGAGTTGCAATGGAACAGGCAACTAGCCGGTGGAAACAAGCATCCGATACGCTAGCAAATGAATGGGGCAAATCGGAAGTCAAATAGTCAAAGTTGATTCTCTGATGAAGAGTGTCATTTTGACATGTGGAATACCAGCTTCCATGAATTCTTCCCCCACAATTTGGAATCCAAATTTTTTATAGAATGGTATAGCGCTCGTTTGAGCATGCAACTGCGCTTCAAACTGATGTCGTTTTATTAATACTTGTAATAATTTTGTCAGCAACGCACTGCCCAAACCTTGTCCACGCCATTCTTTTAATACCGCCATACGGCCGATATGACCATCCGGTAATAATCGCGCTGTGCCCACCGGCTGTCCGGCGTTATTTACAGCAAGCACATGCACGCTGACTGCATCAAACTGGTCCCACTCTAATTCTTCCGGAACCTGCTGTTCGCGAATAAACACTGCTGTTCGTACTGCGCGCAGAGCAGTCGCAGCTTCTTCCCAACTTACGATTTGTACAGCATCAGCATGGCTCACGATTAACTTCTAGTAAGCGGCATTATTTGAATGGATGACGCAGCAGAATCGTTTCTTCTCTGTCCGGTCCGGTAGAAATCATATCGATCGGTATTTCACAAACCTCTTCAAGACGCTTTAGATAGTTTTGCGCCGCTTTAGGTAATTGCGTGAATTCCTTAATTCCAGCTGTATTTTCTGACCAACCCGGTATTTCCTCGTAGATTGGCTCACAGTTATCCAGGTCGTCAGCACCAACGGGCAGAATAGTGCTGCAACTGCCATTACTCAATTTATAACCAACACCAAGATTCAAACTTTCCACACCGTCCAATACATCCAGTTTAGTAATACATAGTCCAGTCACGCCATTGATTTGTATCGAACGCTTCAGCGCGACCGCATCAAACCAGCCACAGCGGCGTGGCCGTCCTGTAGTTGATCCAAATTCATGACCACGCTTTGCGAGATGCTTGCCAACTTCGTCATCCAGTTCTGTAGGAAATGGTCCTGATCCAACCCGTGTAGTATAAGCTTTGGTAATTCCCAAAACATAGTGCAGCATCTGCGGCCCCACCCCACTCCCGGGAGCTGCGGCGCCAGCCACACAATTGCTGGATGTGACAAAAGGATATGTGCCATGATCAACATCAAGTAACGCACCTTGTGCACCTTCAAACAACAGATTATTTCCTGCTTTATTCGCCTCAAATAACAGTCGCGGAACATCAGCTACCATTGGTTTGATTCTCTCGGCTTGGGCCAATGCATCATCCATTGTTTTTTGAAAATCTATAATCGGTGCTTGAAAATAATTTTTCAACACGAAATTATGATAATCCAACATCTCACCCAACTTGGCAGCAAAGCGGTCGCGGTGAAAAAGGTCCTGCAAGCGAATAGCCCGCCGTGCGACTTTATCTTCATAAGCCGGTCCAATGCCACGTCCCGTAGTACCTATTTTTCCGACACCCCTGGCCGTCTCGCGCGCGTTATCCAGAGCAATATGACAAGGTAAAATTAACGGGCAAGCTTCACTAATTCGCAACCGGTTGCTGACATCAACTCCACTTTGCTCCAACATATCAATTTCACTGAGTAGCGCCTCCGGCGAAATCACGACGCCATTGCCGATATAACAAACCACCGTATCACGCAGAATACCGGAGGGTATCAGATGCAATACGGTTTTCTTGTTGCCGATGACCAATGTGTGACCTGCATTATGTCCGCCTTGAAAACGCACCACGCCTTGCGCATGATCCGTGAGCCAGTCGACGATCTTGCCTTTTCCTTCATCGCCCCATTGCGTACCAATGACGACAACATTCTTAGTCATATTACTAATCTCTAAAAAATTCTGTTTCCAGATGATTAAATTTCTTTAACGATCCATTGCCCGTCATGCAATATTAATTGCCTGTCGCAATCGAGAGATTTGCCTATTTGTCCCGGCAATTCCACCACAACGATCTGCCCTTCCTTGCGCAATTGCTTGATTTTTCTTTCCAACTCAGTGTTTTTTTCCTGATAAGGAGCGCTAATTGCCTTTGGATACGATTGTGGCTTCATCAATCTGGACAATTCTCTTAAATCCATACTAAAACCTGTGGCCGGGCGGGCCCGCCCGAATGCTTTGCCTATTTCATCATAACGTCCACCTAAAGCGATCGCATTGGAGCAACCGCTTGTATAGGCGGCAAAAACCATTCCGGTATGGTAATGATATCCGCGTAGATCGGCTAAATCGAATGCGATCTCATCGACAATCGGTTTTATCTCCTCGTTAGCAATGCTCAATTCATTCAAGGCCGATCTGATTTCCGGATAATCAGGCAATCGATTGGCAGCATCAGCCAATACTTTGTGATCGCCATAAAGCTCAGGCAACAGCAATAATGCTTCGCGCGTTTGCTTTTGCAAATTCACACATAGTTCCTGCAAAGTCGATACATCTTTCGCTTGCAGCACCGCGTAAAGCTCAGTCTCAAGCTCGTACGAAATACCCGCGCCTTTAATCAGGCCACGAAAAACTGCAACATGACCAAGATCCAGATGGATTGCATTCACACCGGAGACAGCCAAGCACTGCAACATAAGCCGTTGAACTTCCAAGTCACTCTCCAGACCGGAATGACCATAAAGCTCTGCACCTACTTGTAAAGGTTCGCGCGTTTTAGTCACGCCTGCGGGTACGGTATGCAATACGCTATTGGCGTAACACAAACGTGTAACACCCTCAAAATTCAATAAGTGCGCGTCAATTCTTGCCACTTGCGGTGTCATATCAGCACGCAGTCCCATCATGCGGCCACTCAACTGATCAATCACCTTAAACATGTGCAAATCCATGTCACTGCCACTGCCGGTCAGCAACGATTCCACATACTCCAATAAAGGCGGCACCACTTGTTGATAGCCATGCACCATCAGCAGATCTATAACCTGGCGGCGCATACCTTCAATATGTATTGCTTCCGCAGGCAATATATCTTCAACAAACTCTGGAAGTAACCAATTGCGCATATTTACGATTGAAAGCCGTCAACAAAAAGAAAAAAACATCAACTGAAAATAAGAAGCACCATTAATCCGACTAACATCGAAGTCAAACCTACAAACCGGATCTGATTATCGTTAATCTCCGTTAGTTTTCTAAATGCTTCCCGCCATGTCTGCGGCGATAGAAAGGGTAACATTCCTTCTAAAATCAACATCAATGCAACTGCATTAAGAAAAGTTTCCCACATATTCAAAACAAACTCCGGTTTTATCGTGCCAGCCTGATTTCTCTACAGGAAGCAGAAAAATTAAGAGGTTCTGATGTAATCGCATATACAAGAACCATTACGATTTCCAGAACCTCTTTCTCAGTAATTACATAATCGAGTTACATAAAACCACCTAGGTATGCAATGCAGAAATTGCGTTTACACTTTCATCCATACCGCTGCTCCTCGTTACTTATTTGCTGACTGCCGGATTTCTCAGATACTTGAAAAAATCGGAGGTAGGCTCCAACACCAGCATGTCGCCCTTGTTTTTAAATGATTGCTTATAAGCATCGACGCTACGCCAGAAAGCATAAAATTCCGGATCTTTCTGAAATGCGGTGGCATAAGTCGCTGCCGCTTGACTATCACCATCACCCATCGTTTTTTGCGCTTCCCGGTACGCTTCAGCTAAGATGACTTCACGCTGTCTGTCGGCATCCGCGCGAATCTTCTCTGATTCAGCCGCACCGGTAGAACGTAATTCATTAGCAACTCTTTTACGTTCCGCTTCCATACGTCTAAATACCGACTCGCTGACCTCCTGCGGAAGATCGACACGCTTCAAGCGCACATCAACCACTTCCACACCGATAGAGCGCGCATCGCTATCCGCTTTCTGGCGCATAATCTCCATAATGACATCACGCTCGCCCGAAACCACATCGTGAACTGTGCGATTACCAAATTCATCGCGCAAGCTCGCATTGATAGTTTGCGCCAAACGTGTCTGTGCCAGTGCTTCATCGCCACGCACGCTGATGTAATATTGTTTTACATCAACAATACGCCACTTCACAAACAAATCCACCAAAACGTTCTTTTTCTCTGAAGTAATAAAACGCTCTGGTTCTTCGGTATTCATTGTCAGAATACGTTTCTCAAAATAACGCACATTATGGGCGATTGGAATTTTGAAATATAAACCAGGTTCGGTTTTAACATCGATAACTTCACCCAGCTGGAACAAAATGGCTTGCTGCCGCTCATCCACAACATAAATAGCTGAGCTACCCAGGAAAAAAATCGCAATAACAATGCCTGAAAATACTGATGTAAAACTTTTCATCTATCTTGCCTCCCGTTCGCGACTGCGAAAAGATTCTCGAGCCCGCACACTGCTACCCTCAGATGTCGCTTCCTGCATCATAGGCTGCACGGCTACAGGTGAAACCGATGATGGCGCTCCGCTCATATTAATCAACTTATCCAATGGCAAGTACAAAAGATTGTTACCGCTTTTCTGGTCAACAATAACCTTGCTGGTGTTAGAAAGCACTTGCTGCATCATGTCCAAATATAAACGTTCACGCGTAACTTTCGGCGCTTTACTATATTCAGCAAGGATTTGTTCAAAACGGCTGGCATCACCCTCCGCACTGACAATCACGCGTTGTTTATAACCCTCTGACTCCTGAATCAACCGAGCCGCATTACCCACCGCTCTTGGAATCACGTCATTGGCATAAGCCTGGCCTTCGTTCTTTTGCCGCTCTCTGTCTTGACCGGCTTTCACCGCATCGTCAAAGGCTGCTTGAACTTGCTCAGGTGGTTGCGCATTTTGCATCGTCACTCTGCTGATCGAAATACCAATCTCATAACGATCCAAAATCTTCTGCATTAATTGCGTTGCATTAGCTGCAACTTGTTCACGGCCTTCGTAAAGAACATAGTCCATTTTACTTTTACCGATTACTTGACGGATTGCCGTTTCTGCCGCTTGCAAAACAGCTTCGTCAGGATTCCTATTCTTAAATAGGAAATTTTCCGGGTTATTCAATATGAATTGCACCGCAAATTGAATATCGATGATGTTTTCATCATCGGTTAACATCAATGACTCCCGCAGTACTTTACTGCGTACATTGTTACGATAACCAATTTCAACCGTGCGAACTTGACTGACGTTCACTAATTCCACTTTTTCAACCGGATAAGGTATATGCCACCGCAAACCTGCCGGTGCGGTATCAACATACTGGCCGAAACGCAATACAACGCCTCTATGCCCTTCATCCACGATATAAAATCCGCTTGCTAACCAGACTACCGCAAGCAAACCAAGAATCATTGCAATGCTACTGCCACTTTGCGGCTTGGGGCTTGGAGTGTTAGAACCAGAGCCGTCATCGCCTCCGCCGCCTTTTTTTTGCCCGAAAATATTATTGATCTTTTTGTTGACATTACGCAGTACGTCATCCAGATCCGGCGGTCCAGAATCACCTTTGTTTTTTCCCCATTGTGGATCATTTAATCCCATAATAATTCCTGTTTTGTTCGTTCAAAAAAGTTCTTGTACCGTAGCACAATCTCCAGTTATTTTCGGAATATCTGTAGGTTCTTCATATAATTTCTTAGAGTTTTCTACTGCTGCTTCTGTCAATGCCTGCCTTACAAGTGCTATTCCGTCACCAGTTTTTGCACTTAAACGAATGCGCGATATTCTATCATATTCATCACGCGTGCAACCTTTACTAGCTTCTGCTAAGTCAGTCAGATCAATCTTGTTAAAGATTAAAATTTGCGGAATCGTATCGGCGCCAATTTCTTTCAAAATCTTATTCACTTCTTCAATTTGCTCATCCCGGTTAGGACTGCTGGCATCAATGACATGCAGCAAGATATCAGCTTGCACAGTTTCTTCGAGTGTGGCACGAAAAGCTGCTACCAAGGTGTGCGGTAGTTCTCGAATGAATCCTACCGTATCTGAAATGACTACCGGCCCTCCTCCAGCAAGAAATAATTTTCGTGTCGTTGTGTCTAATGTGGCAAATAATTGATCGGCGGCATACGTTTGTGCGCGGGTCAACTTATTAAATAAAGTAGACTTCCCTGCATTGGTATAACCAACAATAGATACCGACAATACATTGGTACGCTGTCTTGATCGCCTCTGCACAGTACGTTGGCGCTGTAAAGTTGCGAGTTTCTCTTTGAGCAATTTAACACGCTTCCGGATCAAGCGGCGATCTGTTTCCAATTGCGTTTCACCCGGACCACGCAAACCGATCCCTCCCTTCTGCCTTTCCAGATGAGTCCATCCGCGCACAAGACGGGTCACCAGATGTTCTAGCTGCGCAAGCTCTACTTGCAACTTCCCTTCATGACTTTTAGCACGCTGAGCAAATATATCCAAAATCAGACTGGTACGATCAATGACGTTACAATTTAACCGCAATGCTAAATTGCGCTGCTGTGCCGGAGACAAATCATGATTAAATACAACGAGTGTAGCGTTATTTGACGAGCTCAGCCGTGCAATTTCATCGACTTTACCACTACCAATATAAGTTGTCGGGTCAGGCCGGGAACGCTTCCCTTCCAGAATCGCCACAACTTGAAGTCCTGCACTAATAGCTAGTTGCTGCAATTCCTGCAAGCTATCAGCATGAGTGCTACTGCCAAAATCAATACCCACCAGTATCGCTGCAACGGCAGCATTCGCTCTATCCATACCTGATTCAAGCATCAGGCATCACGTGTGTCCAATGTTTCTATGGGAATAGTAACGGCTCTTGCAGGCACTACCGTAGAAATCGCATGTTTGTATACCATTTGCGTAACCGAGTTTTTCAACAACACAACATATTGATCGAATGAATCAATCTGCCCTTGTAATTTAATACCATTCACTAGATATATCGATACCGGAATATGCTCTTTCCGTAATATATTCAAAAACGGATCTTGCAGTAACTGTCCCTTGTTACCCATGGGTAACTCCCTATTCTAATTATTGGTTATCGGAATAGTGACTCTACTTTATTTTTTAATGTAAATCTATACCTGATTGCACTAATACAGTAGAGCCATCATATTAATCTAAATCAACTACTGCCCGTAGCATCACTTATCTGATTTGGCGGTTCACAGGCATTCAGATTGTGTGTTGACAACCTGAATGTCTGGATATTGATTCCCCGGTTTTGTTTCAATGTTAAAATTGCTTGTTTTTCAGCAACCCGTTCATTATTAGAACGGGACAGATCTTGGGGTATTATTGTTGGATGGCGGCAAAACCGGTAGTTTGATATCAGGTTGATCACCGGTTAATGTTTTTAAGAAAGCAACGATGCTATCAATTTCTTTCTTATTGAAATCACGGTCCAACTGAATTTTACCCATGGTTTTTACGGCATCTTCCAAAGTCGCTGCCGCGCCATCGTGAAAGTAGGGGTAGGTTAATTCAATATTGCGCAAAGTCGGTACTTTGAAAACATTCAAATCAGTATCTTTTCCAGTAACCGCTTTTCTTCCTTCCGCTTTGCTTGCGGTTTTATACGGATGATGCACGCCGAACTTTTGATAAAGCGCGCCGCCAACTGCCGGGCCGTTATGACAACCAGCACAACCGCTGCTCTTGAATAATTCATAACCTTCTACTTCTTGCGCATTCAATGCTTTTTTGTCACCTTCCAGCCATTTATCGAAACGCGATCCCGGTGTAACCAGCGTTTCTTCGAAAGCGGCGATCGCAGTGGTTACCCGGTCAATATCAACCTGATCGGAACCAAATGCTTTTGCAAAATGAGCACGGTATTGAGGAATGGATTGCAGCACTTCGACAGCCACTTTATGGGTTGAAGCCATTTCACCTGGATTGGCAATCGGACCGCCGGCTTGTTCTTTCAGATCTTTTGCGCGTCCATCCCAGAATTGCGCCAAGTTCATACTGGCATTAAGAACGGTCGGGGCATTAATCGGACCTTGCTGCCATTTATGACCGATTGAGGTGGGAATATTATCCGTTCCGCCCATGCTCAAATTATGGCAAGAGTTACATGAAATAAATCCTGACTTTGACAGACGAGGATCAAAAAACAACATTTTACCCAGTTCAACCACATCAGCATTTGCTACTTTTGCGGCTTTAATGGGCTGAATAGGTTCATTGGCTGAAACATTAATCGAAGTGACAAGAGCGCCAATCGATAACAGCGACGCAACCATTGCACGTATCTTCATCGGTATTCTCCATAAGTAAATAAATAAAAAACGGCTGTGATGGCGCAGCCGAACACGCCTGATGAAACACCCACACATGGGAATTTGTAAAAAGCGGAACGGCTCAACTGCGTTCCTGTTACTTGCAGAGCGACTTTAAAACCCTGCAAAACTCTCAGACGAACTATTCGTTTACTTCCAGTCGATCAGCCAGGATATCTCTCGATCCTTTGGGTAGAATTTTTTGATCATATCCCGCTCCGATACTTTGGTTTGGGCAAGAATCCGTTTTTAACAAGCGCGACAATTCCGTGAGCGCTTGCTTATATACTTTGCGTTTAAATTCAACAACCGAATCCAATTCAATCCAATACTGGTTCCAGCGCCAAGCATCGAATTCAGGGTGTGCGCTCCTGCGCAATGAAACATCACTATCGCGCCCGATCAAACGCAGCAAATACCAAATTTGCTTTTGCCCCTTGTAATTCCCCCGCCACTCTCGCCGGATCCAACGATCCGGAACCTCGTACCGTAACCAATCCCGCGTGCGCCCGACAATCTCTACGTGATTTGGACGCAACCCGATCTCTTCGCTTAATTCCCGATACATGGCCTGTTCGGGACTTTCTCCCGACTTAATGCCGCCTTGAGGAAATTGCCAAGAATTTTGTCTTATACGTTTGCCCCAGAATACCTCATTTTTTGAATTCAGGAGGATAATACCGACATTGGGGCGATATCCATTACGGTCAATCATATGGAATACTCATTTGACCCATCAAATGGGTGGATTTTTTCATACTTTTCTTTAGATTGAAAGTGCCCGAAGAATAAAAATCCTAGCGCTCCAGCATTTTCATCAATCTCAATTAAATTACTTATTCGTCATATAGGGACTAATTCCCACCTAACCAAGTATTTCAAGGTAAAATCCTTACAATTTTATTTTCATAATGGAATCCCTTCATGCGCGTTTCGCAATTTTTTATTTCAACACTTAAAGAAGCTCCTGCCGAAGCGGAGCTCATCAGTCACAAACTCATGCTCCGCGCCGGACTCATCAAGCGCTTGGGGAGCGGATTGTATACTTGGATGCCATTAGGTTTGAGGGTATTACGTAAAATAGAGAATATCGTGCGGGAGGAAATGAACAAAAGCGGCGCCATCGAAGTGCTCATGCCCGCGATACAACCAGCGGAATTATGGCAAGAAACCGGCCGCTGGGATGTTTTCGGACCGCAAATGCTAAAAATCAGGGATCGGCATGAGCATGACTTTTGCTTTGGTCCCACGCACGAAGAAATCATCACCGACATCGCACGTAAAGAAATTAAAAGCTACCGCCAGCTACCACTCAATTTTTATCAAATTCAAACAAAATTCCGCGATGAAATCCGGCCGCGCTTCGGTGTCATGCGCGCGCGCGAATTTGTCATGAAGGATGCTTATTCATTCCATACCGATGAAAATAGTTTGATGCAAACGTATCAACTGATGTATGAAACTTACAGCCGCATTTTCACCCGCCTCGGATTGAAATTCCGTGCCGTTGCAGCCGATACCGGCGCCATCGGAGGTAGTGGTTCTCATGAATTTCATGTGTTAGCAGATTCCGGAGAAGATGCCATCGCGTTCTGCCCAGACTCGAACTATGCTGCCAATATCGAATTAGCTAACGCATTATTTTTTCAGCAAGAACGCGATACACCGAATGGCGATATGCAGAAAGTGGTGACCCCCGGCAAAAAAACCTGCGCCGAAGTTGCCGATTTTTTAAAAATTCCTCTACAAAAAACCGTCAAAACGCTGGCTGTCAGAGCCAATGATGAAATATTCCTTTTGCTGCTGCGGGGTGATCATCAGCTCAACGAATTAAAAGTAAGAAAAATACCCTTTTTATCCGGGTTTCAGATGGCCACTGAAGAGGATATTCTACGCACCACTGGAACAGTGCCCGGATATATCGGCCCTGTCGGTTTGGAGACTCGTGTAATTGCTGATCAAGCGGTCATGAATATGAGTAATTTTGTGTGTGGCGCTAATGCAGAAGGCTTTCATTTAACGCAGGTAAACTTTGCACGCGATCTCAAACTACCCGATCATGTCTTTGATATCCGCAATGTTGTTCCGGGCGATGATTCTCCGGACGGCAAAGGTAAACTGGAAATTTGCCGCGGCATTGAAGTTGGTCATATTTTTCAATTGCGTACAAAATATTCCGAAATCATGAAAGCCAACTATCTCGACGAATCAGGCCAAACTCAAAATATGGAAATGGGTTGCTATGGTATCGGTGTCTCACGCATTGTCGCCGCTGCCATCGAACAAAATCACGATGAACATGGCATTATTTTTCCCGATACCATCGCGCCTTTCCAACTTACGATCGTACCCATCGGTCTGCAGAAAAGCGCTCTCGTCCAGGATACCGTGGAAAAACTCTATCAGCAGTTCACCGATGCACAGATCGAGGTACTCTTGGATGATCGCGATGAGCGCCCCGGTGTCATGTTTGCCGATATGGAATTAATCGGTATCCCGCACCGGATTGTTGTCGGCGAACGAGGACTCAAGCAATCGACCATTGAATATCAAGGACGAACAGATCAAGCTTCACAAGCGGTATCCATTGATGAAATTTTTTCATTCATAACGGCCAAGCTATGCAAAAAATAATCGCCACACTATTCTTCTTACTTCCCCCCAGTTTGGTTCATGCCAATAATTTGCAGTATGAACAGTTGTCTGCCAGTACTCAGACCATCACTTTCCATGAAAAAAGTGATCAAGCGGCTTCGTACGTCGAGTATGCCGCCGTAGCTGACAGCGTAACCTGGTTGATCAGCATGAGCCGCCGATTGGAAAAATATATACCGGACCTAATTGAGCGGGAGGAATTTCTAAGAACGGTTTATTACGAAGCAACGCGGGCTGGATTGGATCCGCAACTGGTGTTAAGCATCATCCAAGTCGAAAGCGGTTTTAAAAAATATGCCGTTTCACATGCCGGTGCACGCGGCTATATGCAAGTCATGCCGTTCTGGACTGGCGTCATCGGTCACCAAGATCACAATCTGTTTCATTTGCGCGTGAATTTGCGCTACGGCTGCACCATTCTACGCCATTATCTGAATAAGGAGAAAGGCGACTATTTCCGTGCATTGGGACGATACAACGGCAGTCTCGGAGAAGCCGCCTACCCGCAATTGGTGTTCAACAAATGGCAGACGGTTTGGCGCTATTCGGCATCCTGACCGGACGGAATAAGCAATTGGTTATATCAGTGTTGTTGATTAACACTTTTTTTGTTTGATTTCGACTCAATAAACTCTTCAATACTCTCGCGCGAAATAATTCCCTGCTGGCGCGCAGCCGGATTTCCCTCCGGATCAAAGAAATAGGTGCTGGGCAATAGTGAAACGTCATCCAGTTGGGAAGCAATTTTCCGGTCACCTAACACAATGGGATAGTTAATGGACATGGACTTCACAAAATCCATCACCACTTTAGGGTCATCCACATCCATCGCAACCCCGATTACTATCACGTCTTTACGTTGTTCATACAGCGCAATCAAATCGGGAATTTCTTTCAAGCAGGGCGGGCACCACGTCGCCCAGAAATTGACCAGCACCCAACGCCCTTTGTAATCCGCAAGCCTATGAATTTTACCGGTTGTGTCTTGGAATTGAAACGCTTGCACCGGGAAACTCAACAGCAAGGCGATTAAACAAAATAATACTGTGACGTTACGTTTCATCATCTTGCGCAGAGTTTCCATTTTATTTATTCATCATCCCAGTCAGCTATACCTGCGGGTGAGCTCGTTCTAGCTTGCTGTGCAGTTTATTCAGCGCACTCAAATAAGCCTTTGCCGAAGCGACAACTATATCCGTATCGGAGCCATGCCCGCTTACAATACGGTCGGATTTCTGCAACCGCACAGTCACTTCGCCTTGTGCATCGGTTCCACTGGTAATATTGTTCACCGAGAACAATTGCAGCTTCGCTTCGCTGGTCAACAACGTTTCAATCGCACGGAAAGTGGCATCCACGGGACCGCTACCTTGAGACTCGGCACGCATCTCCTTGCCGTCATCGGAAATCACAATGCGCGCATACGGCACTTCACCGGTTTCACAATGAACGGTGAGCGATATAAGGCGGTAACGATCCTGCAACACCAGCACCTCATCAGAAACCAGCGCTTGCAAGTCTTCATCGAAGATTTCATGCTTCTTATCCGCCAGCTCCTTGAAACGCATGAACGTGTTATTAAGCATCTCTTCGGATTCCAATTCTATTCCCAGTTCCATCAGACGGTTACGGAAAGCATTACGGCCCGAGTGTTTTCCCAGCAATAATTTATTCGCGCCCCAACCAACATCTTCCGCCCGCATGATTTCATAGGTCTCACGATGCTTCAACACCCCATCCTGATGAATGCCGGATTCATGTGCAAAAGCATTAGCGCCTACAATTGCTTTATTAGGCTGTACCGGAAAACCGGTAATACCGGACACCAACTTACTGGCCGACACGATATGCGTGGTATCGATTTTTGTATCGCAGGGAAAATAATCCTGACGCGTACGCACTGCCATCACGATTTCTTCCAGCGCAGCGTTGCCTGCGCGCTCTCCCAGCCCGTTGATCGTACATTCAACCTGGCGCGCGCCATTCATCACAGCAGTCAATGAATTAGCCACGGCCAGTCCTAAGTCATTATGGCAATGCACCGAAAAGATCGCTTTATCGGAATTCGGTATGCGTTCACGCAGATTGTGAATCAGCTTGCCGAATTGATCGGGCATCGTATAGCCAACCGTATCGGGAATATTCAATGTCTTTGCACCGGCGTCAATCACGGCTTCCAATATCTGACAGAGAAAATCAATCTCCGACCGGCCGGCGTCTTCCGGAGAAAACTCAACATTATCGGTATATTGGCGCGCCCATTTCACCGCCTTCACTGCCTGAGTGATCACTTGATCGGGCGACATGCGCAGCTTATTCTTCATATGAATCGGCGATGTTGCAATGAACGTATGAATACGAGCCGATTGCGCACCTTTCAATGCTTCACCGGCACGTTGAATATCCGCTTCAATCGCCCGCGCCAAACCGCACACGACACTGTCTTTAACCGAATCGGCAACCGCTTTGACTGCCTCAAAATCTCCGTTAGAAGCTGCGGGAAAACCGGCTTCAATGACATCGACACCCATGCGCTCCAGTTGCCAGGCAATGCGCACCTTCTCTTCTTTTGTCATGGATGCGCCAGGACTTTGCTCACCGTCACGTAACGTCGTATCAAAAATAATCAAATGCTCTTGCATTATGCTCTCCGCTTGAGGAAGAAAACCTTAATGAATAATAAAACTCGTGATGCGAATTTTATAGGGAAGAAAGGGAAATAGGGGGAGAAAATTTTAGCGCGCAAGGCGCAGCAGCAGTCCCACTAGAACTGTGGAAGCTGGAATAAAATGCAATGATTGAGTAAAGTGCTTAGAAAACATGATGGACGGGAATATAAATAGTTTTTCCTTTGGATGCAATAGGTAATCTTCAGGTACCGAGTGTCTCACTATTTTTTTTACTTCTGCCAAATCGCCATAACTTCACAAAATAACCGGAAAATGCATAAGCCGCGAACAAAATGAATAAGACCAGCGGCGGATGACTCGGAATCAAAACAAAGAAGAACAGCACCAATAACAGGACTGTAAAAAACGGCACGCGGCGGCGTAAATTAAACTCCTTGCCGCTGTAGTATGGAATATTGCTAACCATCGTCAAACCGGCAAATAGAGTCACAATAGAAGCCAGTCCTTTAATATCGCTTCCTTGCACTTGAAAATCAATCGTTACCCAAACCAATCCTGCAATCAATGCAGCAGCAGCCGGACTGGGCAAACCTTGGAAGAAACGTTTATCGACCACTTCGATATTGGTATTGAAGCGAGCAAGCCGCAATGCGGCACAAGCGCAATAAATGAATGCAATGATCCAGCCCCATTGCCCCATTTCCTTCAATGCCCATTCATACACAATCAATGCCGGTGCAACACCAAAAGAAACCATGTCCGACAAGCTATCGTATTCGGCGCCGAACTCACTTTGAGTACCTGTCAATCGCGCTACTCTGCCATCCAATCCATCCAGTACCATGGCAATGAATACCGCGATTGCCGAATATTCAAAATTTCCGTTCATCGCCTGCACGATGGCATAAAACCCGGCGAATAGTGCAGCCGTTGTAAATAAATTGGGCAACAGATAGATGCCACGCCGCCGCAACCGGGCTTTAAGTACAGTACGTTCTGGCAGAGAATCGGACATTATGAGCACTTAACTATAAGAATACGAAAACGGGAAATACACTCGACCAAAAACGAATGACAGGAATCCCGTGAAAGCCTGGTTCAATACCGGTTATGATTCTGAGCGCCGGTACAAAGAATGAAACACGCGCTCCCTTCAAGCCACCACTTTGGTTTCTTCACGAAATTCCGCCAATATGGTGAGTGTCGCCGACACTTTATCACCGATATTGACATTAATTTTTGTATTCAATGGCAGGTAAACATCCACACGCGAACCAAACCTGATGAAGCCGAAACGTTGGCCCCGCGCCAAATGCTCGCCGGGCGATACGTGACAAAGTATCCGCTTTGCAATCAACCCGGCAACTTGCACACAGGTCACATCAGCACCACGATCGGTTTTGATCCATAACGCATTGCGTTCATTCTCCAGCGAAGCCTTTGGCAAATCCGCGTTGACAAATTTACCCGGAAAATACCATTTGTCACGCACTTCACCGTCAACCGGACTCCGGTTGGAATGCACATTAAACACATTCATAAATACACTGATTTTGAGCGCTTCACGATCCAGATAAGGATCTTGCGTTTTTTCTACGGCGACGATTCTACCATCCGCCGGTGCCAATATGGCATTGGGATCCTTTGGCACTTCGCGCGGCGGGTCACGAAAAAATTGCAAAACGAACAATGCGATCGTCCAGAATGGGAGTGCCCAAAGCCAGCCCAGCAATTCTGTAGCACCAACCGCAACAGCAAATGCAATCACAATATGCAGCCAGCCTTCGCGAGCAATAATAGGGTGAGGATAATAAGCCATAAATTATTACAACAAGAACCTAAAAAGTAAAAAAACCAAAACCGGAATTATAAAGAATGTGTTGATTCTTTAGTTTTTCCCTTGATCAACCAGTTTATTTTTCTTGATCCAAGGCATCATATCGCGCAGCTTCGCGCCTACTTGCTCAATCGGATGCTCCGACGCTATGCGGCGGCTTGATTTAAGCACCGGTGCGCCAGCCTGATTTTCCAAAATGAACTCGCGCGCATACTCACCGGTTTGAATCTCCCGCAGAATTTTACGCATCTCAGCACGTGTCTCATCGGTAATAATGCGCGGTCCGCGTGATACATCACCATATTCCGCGTTATTGGAAATTGAATAGCGCATATTGGCGATGCCGCCCTCATAAATCAGATCGACAATCAATTTAACTTCATGCAAGCACTCGAAATACGCCATTTCCGGCGCATAACCGGCTTCCACCAGCGTCTCAAAACCAGATTGAATCAGTGCAGTTAAGCCGCCACATAGCACCACTTGTTCTCCGAACAAGTCTGTCTCGGTTTCTTCGCGGAAACTGGTTTCAATTACACCGCCACGAGTTCCGCCGTTAGCAGCTGCGTAAGAAAGCGCCAGATCTCGCGCTTTACCGGATTTATCCTGATGTACGGCGATCAGTGATGGCACACCGCCGCCTTGTAAGTAAGTCGAGCGCACCAGATGGCCTGGGCCTTTGGGTGCAATCATGATCACATCGAGATCTTCACGCGGCGTCACTTGCCCATAATGCACACTAAAACCATGCGCAAATGCCACTGTCGCATTTTTCTTCAAGCCGGGCTCGATTTCTCTTTTATATACCGATCCAATTTGTTCATCGGGCAATAAAATCATGACGACATCGGCATCTTTGACGGCTTCGGCCACTTCCATAACCGTCAATCCAGCTTTCTCCGCTTTACCCCAGGATAATCCGCCTTTACGCAGACCAACAGTTACTTTCACACCGGATTCACTCAAATTGTTAGCATGTGCATGGCCTTGCGAACCATAGCCTAATATGGTTACTTTTTTTCCTTTAATCAGAGATAGATCTGCATCTTTATCGTAATAAACTTTCATTATTTTCCTTTTAAACAAAAATAGGATCGAAACTGGCGAGCACTAGAGTGAATACTATTTTCACGGATTGATTACTCTGGATTACCAACCTCAAGACCGGGATTAATCAGCAAACACGGATTATACCTTCAAAACCCATTCTCCGCGTCCTATGCCGGAAGCACCTGTGCGGACAGTTTCAAGAACCGCGCTGCGTTCGATTGCTTCAAGAAACGCGTCCAATTTCGAGCTGGTACCCGTTAACTCAATGGTATAAGACTTATCCGTCACATCAATGATAGAACCACGGAAAATTTCGGCTAGCCGTTTGATTTCTTCGCGCTCCGGGCCTACCGCGCGAACTTTGACCAGCATCAATTCGCGTTCAATATGGCTACCGTCATTCAAATCGATGATCTTTACCACCTCAATCAGTTTGTTCAACTGCTTGGTCACTTGTTCCACCACCTCATCCGATCCAATCGTTACCAGCGTCATCCGCGACAAGGTGGGATCCTCGGTAGGTGCAACTGAAAGTGATTCAATATTATAACCACGTGCCGAGAACAGACCAGCTACGCGAGACAAAGCACCCGCCTCATTTTCCATCAATAAAGAAATAATATGTCGCATTTATTTTTCTACACCAGAATCATTTCAGAAAGACCTTTTCCACCCGGCACCATTGGGAATACATTTTCGGTCTGGTCAGTAATAAAGTCCATGAACACCAGTTGATCTTTCAGTTTGAATGCTTCTTTCAGCGCATCTTCGACATCTTCCGGCTTTTCAATCTTCATTCCGACATGGCCATAGCTCTCCGCCAGCTTAACAAAATCGGGCAGTGCGTTCATGTAGGATTCCGCATAGCGATTACCGTGGAAAAACTCCTGCCACTGCCTGACCATGCCCATATAACGATTATTCAAATTAATGATTTTCAGCGGCAGTTTGTACTGTTTACACGTTGACAGTTCCTGGATACACATCTGAATACTGGCTTCACCGGTGATACACGCCACTTTTCCTTTAGGATTAGCGAGCTGCACGCCCATGGCGGCTGGCATGCCGAATCCCATCGTACCCAATCCACCGGAATTGATCCAACGGCGGGGTTTATCGAATTTATAAAATTGCGCGGCCCACATTTGATGCTGTCCGACATCCGAGGTAATAAATGCATCACCCTTAGTGACGTTGAATAATTTCTCAATCACCATCTGCGGTTTGATGATTTTACTGCTGCGGTCAAATTTCAGACAATCCCGTTCACGCCACAGCTCGATCTGTTTCCACCATTCTTTCAATGCGGTTTGATCCGGCTTTTCTTTTTCGGCTTTGAGTAGCTTGATCAGCTCTTTCAACACGTCCAGAACATCGCCTACGATTGGCACATCCACTTTGACGCGCTTTGAAATAGAAGACGGGTCAATATCGACATGAATGATCTTCCTGTTTTCATTGAAAAAGTGCTTCGGATTGCCAATCACCCGATCATCGAAACGGGCGCCGACGGCTATCAGAACATCGCAATACTGCATCGCCATGTTCGCTTCGTACGTGCCATGCATGCCCAGCATACCCAGCGATTGCTTATCGGTCGCGGGATATCCGCCCAATCCCATCAGCGTATTGGTGCACGGAAAATTCAGCAGTTGCGTCAATTCGGTCAATTGCAGCGCAGCATCGCTTAGTATCACCCCGCCACCCGCATACACCATCGGACGCTTGGCGCTGAGAATCAATTCCGCCGCTTTCTTAATTTGCCGCGAATGCCCTTTGGTCACGGGATTATAGGAACGCATGCTGATCTTGTCCGGATATACGAACTTGGTTTTTTGTTGCGAGACGTCTTTGGGTATATCCACCAGCACGGGGCCAGGACGCCCTGTTGAAGCGATATAGAAAGCTTTTTTGATAGTCAACGCCAGTTCGGTGATATCTTTCACCAGAAAGTTATGTTTGACGCATGGGCGCGTGATACCCACGGTGTCAACCTCCTGAAATGCATCGAGACCAATAGCGCTAGTAGGCACTTGTCCGCTGATTATCACCATTGGAATCGAGTCCATATAGGCCGTGGCAATACCGGTTACCGCGTTGGTAACGCCCGGTCCTGATGTCACCAGTGCCACACCCACATTATTACTGGAACGCGCATAGCCATCGGCGGCATGTATCGCAGCCTGCTCATGGCGCACTAAAATATGCCGGACTTTATCCTGCTTGAACAATTCATCATAAATAAATAACACCGCACCGCCAGGATAGCCGAAAATACACTGTACGCCCTCTTCCTGCAGACAACGTATCGTAATTTCAGCACCGGTTAATTCCACGCTCATGCTTTCTGCATCCCAATATCAATTTCAACAAGTTATAAAAAAATTCTAATTCATCATCACATCGTCAAATTCCTGTCCCGCCGACAGTCAATCCATCGATGCGCAATGTCGGCTGCCCGACACCCACCGGCACACTCTGACCTTCCTTCCCGCAAGTCCCGACACCCGGATCCAGCAACATATCGTTACCAATCATGGAAACCCGGGTCAATACATCTGGCCCGTTACCAATTAAGGTCGCTCCTTTAACCGGATAGGTGATTTTACCATCTTCAATCATGTAAGCTTCGGCAGCTGAGAAAACAAATTTGCCACTGGTGATATCAACCTGACCGCCGCCAAAGTTTGCCGCATACAGACCATGTTTTACCGAAGCGATAATTTCCGCCGGATCTTTGTCACCGTTCAACATATACGTATTCGTCATGCGCGGCATAGGAATATGCGCGAACGATTCACGCCGACCATTGCCGGTAACCGGCAAATCCATCAAACGGGCATTCAGACTATCCTGCAAATAGCCTCTCAGTATGCCATCTTCTATCAATACAGTACATTGTGTCGGATTACCTTCGTCATCGATATTCAACGACCCGCGCCGCCGTGGAATCGTTCCGTCATCGACAACCGTAACACCCGGAGCGGCGACGCGTTCACCGACACGCCCTGAGAAAGCCGAGCTGCCTTTGCGGTTAAAGTCTCCTTCCAATCCATGACCGATTGCTTCATGCAACAAGATTCCAGGCCATCCGCTTCCCAAAACTACCGTCATGGTGCCAGCCGGTGCCGGACGGGCATCCAGATTGACCGTGGCTTGATGAACAGCTTTTTTTGCATAATCGTGCAAAATTTCATCGGTAAAATAAGCATAACTGAAGCGCCCGCCGCCACCGGCCCCTCCTTGCTCACGGCGGCCGTTTTCTTCCGCGATCACTTGCAGCGACAAGCGAACCAGTGGCCTTACATCGGCCGCAACCAACCCGTCACTGCGCGTCACCAGGATCACTTCATATTCGCCAGCAAGTGATGCCAACACTTGCGTCACACGCCGGTCAAGCTGCCGGGTAATGCGTTCTAGTCTTTCCAATAGCGCTACCTTATCCGCGTCCTTAAGGCTCGCTATCGGATCTTCGGGTAAATAGAGCCGTGACCGCTGATCCAGTGCATTACGTTTCCCAATTTGAGCCGGCTGCATACTGCCTTGATTGGCAATCGCCCGCGTTGCCTTAGCGGCCGATACAAGTGCAGGCATGCTAATATCGTCGGAATAAGCAAATCCGGTTTTTTCTCCACAGACCGCGCGAACACCGACACCTTGCTCAATATTGAAGCTCCCCGATTTAACAATACCTTCTTCCAGCATCCAGCCTTCGGAGCGGCTATACTGAAAATAAAGATCAGCATAATCGATTTTATGCGTCAGTATTTGCCCTAATACCTGTTGCAATCCGCTTGTATCGATATCGTAAGGCGACAACAAGCAGCGATCGGCAATCGCAAGAAAGTCCTTTGACTCTGTCATATATTCGGTTGTCATTTATGCTGTTCTATCAATCGTTTTGATCAACACGGCTGTAAGATCCGGTGATCTAACGCGGGTAAATTGGTACGTAAACTGGTTTGGTACTCCGGATCGATTGCCGCCACGACGGCGCCAGAACCGCGCGGCAGCCGTTCCATGACAACCCCCCATGGGTCAACGATCATGCTATCGCCATTGGTTTCACGCCCATTGACATGATAACCACCTTGTCCGGGCGCAATCACATAAGCCATATTCTCAACTGCGCGCGCACGCACCAGCACTTCCCAATGCGCTTTTCCGGTAATCGCCGTAAACGCCGCTGGCGCCAGAATAATATCTACATTATTCATCAGGCGGAATAATTCCGGAAACCGCAAATCGTAACATATCGATAAACCGATGCGGCCAAAAGGCGAATCGACCGTCACTACTTTGTCTCCCGCCTTAATGGTTTTCTCCTCGGCGTAATGCTCATGACCGAGTTGCAGACCAAACAGATGAATCTTATCGTAGCGCGCAACCTGTTCGCCGTTATCCGCGTAAACCAAACAGCTATTATAGACTTTACCCGGTTCGGATGACGCCAATGGCACTGATCCGCCCACCAACCAAATCCCCAGCCGTTTTGCCGTATCACTGAGAAATTTCTGAATTTGTCCATCGCCCGGTTGTTCCCGGACCGCCAGCTTATCAGTATCTTTCATTCCCATGATGCAAAAATACTCCGGCAATACTACCAGCTCAGCTTTCTGAGATGCAGCATCCTCGATCAAGCGTGCAGCCTCTTCCAGATTGGCAGACACGCTCGGACCCGATGCCATTTGAATGGCGGCGACACGAAAGCCTTTATGTTTTTTGTTTTCCATCATTGCTTGTTGCTGTTTAGTGGTATTGTTTAACATAGTTGTTCGACTGTTCTGATTGTTAGAATGAATCAGCCAATAATCAACACCGCGAGCAAATTCCTTTTTAAATTACTGTGATCATTAAGCGATTTTCTTTTTATTAACTATCGTATAGAAAATGAAGATCTCTGCTGTACAGGCTTGATTCTAGCATTTACTCTGATAACGTTCTAATTTGATTTATGCTTAATCTAAAATGCTTTGCTATTCTATAGCCTTTACCGTCCGATTATGTCCATAACCGCTCACCCATCCGCTGCAACCCTCGCCGCCGCATTACCATTCAGCCGCTATGTACAGCGCATATTGGACAGCGAGCCGATGCGAAAAATCGCGCTGCAGGAAACGCTGCAATTACCCTTCCGTAAAGCGGAGATGCAGTCTTTTCTTAATTCGCAAGCTGGCAAAATCACCCATGAAGAAGCTTTGCATCAGACCTTGCGGGATCTGCGCAAACAAGTCATGCTGCGGCTCGCCGTGCGCGACATCAGCGGCCAAGCCGATTTGTTTGAAGTAATGTCCAGCATGACCGATCTCGCCGAGGTCACGATCAATTTCGCTCTGCAACACCATGAAATCTGGCTGACGCAATCGGATCGTTTCGGATTGCCGAGAGGGGAAAACAGCAACACCATTCAGCATCTGATGGTGGTAGCCATGGGCAAATTGGGTGGCGGTGAACTGAATGTATCATCGGACGTTGATTTGATTTTTGTTTATCCCGAAGATGGCGAGACCGATGGCGCCAAATCGATTTCAAACCATGAATTTTTTGCCCGCCTTGGACGCAAGCTGATCGCCAGCCTCAATGATTTGACAATCAATGGTTATGTATTCCGGGTTGACATGCGGTTACGCCCGCACGGTGAAAACAGCCCTTTAGCGATCAGCTTTTCCATGCTGGAAGAATATTTCATCAAGCAAGGACGCGAGTGGGAGCGCCATGCCTGGATCAAGGGCCGGGTTATCACCAGCCATGCCGACACAGACGCCGAATCGGTGCTGATGGAAAAAATTGTCAGACCTTTCGTTTTCCGCAAATATCTGGATTTCAGCGCGTACGAATCGATGCGCAACTTACATGCGCAACTGCGCAAGGAAGTCGAGCGCCGCGAAATGCACGACAATATTAAATTGGGGCCTGGCGGTATTCGTGAAATTGAATTCATCACACAGGTTTTTCAATTGATCCGCGGCGGGCGCGATGTCGACTTGTGTATTCGCCCGACACTCGGCGTTTTACAGCGGTTGCAAAAAAAACAACAACTCCCGGCGGAAGTTATCACGCAGCTCACCGATGCGTATCATTTCTTGCGCAAGCTGGAGCATCGTCTGCAATATCTCGACGACCAACAAACACAAACGCTGCCGCTAAATGTAGACGACCAAACACTGATTGCCACCGCCATGGGATTTCCCAATTATGCAGCTTTCATGGAGCAGCTCGATATTCACCGGAATGACGTAACGCGTCACTTTGAGCTCATTTTTGCCACCCCACGGAAGTCATCCGCGCACGACACGTTGGCCAATTTGTGGCAAGCCGAAACACAAGACATTTCGCAAACCGAAGCCGCCACCATGCAACTGAGCACACTCGGATTTAGTAATCCGGTCAAAATTTCGGAACGGCTACGGTTGTTTTATCAGGGCAGTTTTTATCAGCAATTACCTAAAACCAACCGTGAGCAAATCAATACCTTAATTCCGCTGTTGATTGAAGCAGTGGCCGGGCTACCTCCGGTTGAAGCCACGCTGGAGCGTATGCTGCAACTGATGGAAAAAATCAGCCCGCAAACATCGTATCTGGCGCTCCTGCTCGAACACCCGCACACACTACATCGCGTAGCCGAACTCGCCAGCATCAGCCAGTGGGCAAGCGATTATCTCGGGCGACACCCGATTCTACTGGACGAATTACTGCGGCAGAAATCGCCACACCCCGTCCCCGACTGGAATGCGCTCCACGATGAGCTTGTTTATCAGCTCAATCATGTCAACAACCCGAAAGATGACGTCATTGAGTGGCAAATGGACGTTTTACGTCACTTTCAACACGCCCAGGTATTCCGCCTGCTAGTCACCGACCTGGAAGGTTCATTGCTGCTCGAAACGCTCAGCGATCATCTGACTGCTTTAGCCGATCTGATATTGGAAACAGTGCTGAACCTGGCCTGGAACGGCTTAAAAAAACGCCACCGGGAAAAACCTGCATTTGCAATCATCGGCTACGGGAAATTAGGAGGAAAAGAGCTCGGTTACGCGTCGGATCTCGACATGATTTTTCTGTGTGACGACGATCATCCGGATGCCGCCGAGATTTACACCAAACTGGGACAAAGCATCAATGCCTGGTTCACCCGCCATACGTCGGCAGGATTGTTGTACGAAACAGATTTGCGCCTGCGCCCGAACGGTGCTTCCGGCTTACTAGTCAGTTCAATGGAAGCGTTCGCGCAATATCAGCACCATCAAGCCTGGGTATGGGAGCATCAGGCATTGACCCGTGCACGCTTCGTTGTCGGCGACCAGCGGGTCGGCGAGATTTTTGAAAACACCCGCAAGGAAATCTTATGCATGCCGCGCAATTTAATTGAGCTCAAACAGCACATTTTGAGAATGCGCGAGAAAATGCTGGAAGCCCATCCAAATCCAACACCGCTGTTCGACATTAAACATGATCGCGGTGGTATTATCGATGTCGAATTCATCGTGCAGTATTTAGTACTCGGATACGCTGGCCGCTACCCGGAATTAACCGGAAACATCGGCAATATCGCCCTTCTCAAACTGGCGGGGGAATTGGCGCTCATCCCCAAAGATACCGCCGAAAAAGCACGCTCCGCATACCGGGAATTCCGGCGCATTCAACATCGCTTACGATTGAATGGCGATGTGGATATGACCGGTAATACACCCATCGATGGGCAAACGCAGAAATTCACTCGAGTGGAAGGCGGTCATTTGAAAGATGACCGCATGGCAGTGCTGGCATTATGGGAAGAAGTATTTGGTAAGGCTCTAGACTAGCAGAG